>ERZ808262.280-NODE-280-length-31710-cov-7.852630_pt1 | contig 31710 bp, 47 predicted proteins | sample MGYA00520895_ERZ808262 | MGnify/ENA primary metagenome ERZ808262 (study PRJEB31516, sample SAMN03275588) | gut metagenome | biome: mammalia-associated habitat; material: feces | host: Papio cynocephalus | place: Kenya | collected 2012-08-02 ... | reverse complement strand
GGAAAAGGCGCGTGGGACGCCCGGCAATCACGAAAGATACAATTAAAGCGAACACGATTTCGGCCATGAAACGCATGGGAACTTTCAGGCCGGAATACACCCCGATTATTGACCTGTATGCGGGGATGCGGGAACAATACGAGCGCCTTTCCAGAGAGTACGAAAACGGCAGGTCATTTAACTACTCCACGCCCACCGCCGACGGCGGCGAAAAGAAGTCTCCGCTGTCCCTGACGATCGAGGCGCTCCGGAAGGACATCCTGCAATATTCCGACCGGCTGATGCTTAACCCCAAAGCACATTCGGACGCCGCCGGGAAGAAACCGGAGAAAAAGTCGAAGCTCGCGGAGGTCCTGACCGGTGGCGGCTAAAAAATACCCGAACGAGGCTGTTGTGATGGGGTATGTGGACAGCATCGTTTCCGGACAGAAGGTCGCCTGCCGGGAACTGAAGCAGACTTGTGGCCGGTTCCTTCGGGATCTGGAAAACCCGGTCTACGATTTCCACCCCGGGGACGCGGAATTTGTGATCCGGATCATCGAAAAGACCTTTGTCCATGCGCAGGGCGAACGGCTGGACGGTACGCCGCTGCGGGGGGAGCCGTTCCTACTGGAGCCGTTCCAGAAATTCCAGATATACAACCTGCTGGGCTTTTTCCACAAGGGAACTCAGGTCCGCAGGTTCAACGAGGCATTTATTTTCATCCCCAGAAAAAATATCAAGACGTCCTTCGCGGCGGCGCTGGCCTGGGCCCTCGGCCTGCTCCAGCGGGCGAGTGGGAGCAAGGTCTACATCGTCGCGGCTGCGCTGAAGCAGTCTCTGGAGAGCTTTAATTTTATCAACTTCAATCTGGAGCAGATGGGCGAGAAGGACAACTTCCGGGTGATCGACAACAATCAGGAACACAGCATCCAGGGCGATCTGGGCGACGGATCTATTTTCATCCAGGCGCTGGCGGCCAATCCGGACCGGCAGGACTCGCTGAACTGCAACATCGCCATAGCCGACGAGCTACACGCCTACAAGACACCTAAGCAGTACAACATCATCAAGGAGGCCATGAAGGCCTACACCAACAAGCTGATGATCGGAATCACTACCGCCGGAGACAATATGAACTCTTTTTGCTACCGGCGGCTCCAGTACTGCAAGAAGATCCTCGACGGCACCGTGCAGGACGAGCAGTATTTTGTCTTTATCTGCAAGGCTGACGAGGACGAGAGCGGTGACGTGGATTACACAAATCCCGTGATCCACGAGATGGCGAATCCTGCCTACGGCGTGTCGGTCCGGCCGCAGGACCTCATGAATGACGCGCTTCAGGCCCAGAACGACCCGCAGCAGCGCAAGGATTTTCTGGCAAAATCCCTCAACGTATACACGGCGGCGATCCGGGCTTATTTCAATTTGGACGAGTTCCAGGCCAGCGACAGCCAGTACAACTGGACGCTGGACGAACTGGCCAAGCTGCCCATCAGCTGGTACGGCGGCGCGGATCTCTCCAAGCTGCACGACCTGACGGCATCGGCTCTGTACGGCACCTTGCATCATTACAAAAAGCCGGACGGGACTGTGTGCGACGTTGACATCATCATTCCGCACGCATGGTTCCCGATTATCGCGGCCCATCAAAAGGCAGATGAGGATGGGATCCCGCTGTTCGGCTGGCGGGACGACGGGGAGCTGGACCTCTGCAACAGCCCGACGGTCAATCATGCGGATGTGGTCAACTGGTTCGTGGCCATGCGCAAGCGCAAGTTTAAGATCCGGCAGGTCGGCCATGACCGGAAATTCTGCCGGGAGTATTTCATCGGCATGAAGTCCGCCGGCTTCAACATCATCGACCAGCCGCAGTATTACTACAAAAAATCCGAAGGTTTCCGGCGGATCGAGCAGAAAGCCAAAAACGGAGAGCTGTACTACATGCACTCCGAAGCCTTTGAATACTGCGTCCAGAACGTGGCTGCGGTGGAAAAGACAGACGACATGATCCAGTATGAAAAGGTCCAGCCGGAGCAGCGGATCGACGTGTTCGACGCGGCGGTGTTTGCCTGCATCCGCAGTCTGGAGGCCGAGGAAAAGGCAACAAAAGCAAAATCGTGGTGGGGTGACGAATGAGTAGAAAAGGAAACAGTTGGTGGCCGTTCCGCAAGCGGGCGGCTTCCCGGGATGCGGGCCTGTCGTGGCTGTGCAGCCCGGACGCATATGAGACGCTGTGCGTCCAGGGCTACACCTCGCTGGCGCACAACCCGGAGATCATGATGGCGGTGGGTAAGATCGCCGACCTGATCTCCAGCATGACGATCCACCTGATGGCCAATACATCCAAGGGGGATGTAAGGTTAAAAAACGAGCTGTCTCGGAAGATCGACATCAATCCCAATCGCTACATGACCCGGAAAACCCTGATCTACACCATCGTGCGGACCATGCTGCTGGACGGCAACGGAAACGCCTTTGTTTACCCCGTGACGCGGGACGGCCTGCTGGAGGACCTCATCCCGATCCCGCCCAGCTCCGCCGCCATGGTGCCGGACCAGACGTTTGGCTACACGGTGCAGATCGGCGGCGTGGAATACAGCCCGGATGATGTGCTCCATTTCGTGGCCAACCCGGACCCGGAGCGGCCGTGGATGGGTCAGGGATACCGGATCTGTCTGAAGGACGTCGCCCAGAACCTCAAGCAGGCGGCGGCTACGGAGCGGGGGTTTATGGAGTCCAAATGGAAACCGTCGCTGGTGATCAAAGTGGACGCCAACGCTGAAGAGTTCTCCTCGCCGGCGGGCCGGAAGAAGCTGCTGGACGAGTACATTGCGACGGACAGCGCCGGCGAGCCGTGGGTCATCCCCAGCGAGTTTATGGACGTGACCCAGATCAAGCCGCTGTCCCTCACGGATCTGGCCCTCGCTGACAACGTCACGCTGGACAAGCGGACCGTGGCGGCGATCATCGGCGTACCGGCCTTTGTGGTGGGCGCCGGGGAATTTAAGCGGGACGAGTGGAACAATTTCATCGTCTCCCGCGTGATGCCCATTGCCCAGAGCATCCAGCAGGAGCTGACGCGGAAGCTGCTGCTGTCTCCGGACTGGTATTTCAAGCTGAACGCCCGGTCCCTGTACGCCTACGACCTCAACGAACTGTCTCAGGTCGGCGACGACCAGTATATCCGCGGCATCATGACGGGCAACGAGGTCCGGGACTGGCTGGGGCTCGACCCCATGGATGGACTGGACGATCTGGTGATCCTTGAAAACTACATCCCCCGCGGGATGATCGGGGATCAGAAAAAATTGAATGGAGGGTCTGACGATGGAACGCAGTGAACGACAGGTGCGCGCGGCCCAGTCCCGGTTTGAGACCCGGGAAGAGGGCGGCGAGCAGTACATTGAAGGTTACTTCGCGGTGTTTGGGAGTAACTATGAGCTTTGGCCCGGGGCCACCGAGAGCATCGCCCCCGGCGCGTTTGCAAACACCCTTGGGAATGATGTTCGCGCCTTGATCGACCACGAGACGAGGCTTGTGCTGGGCCGGAATAAGGCTGGGACTCTGGAGCTGCGCGAGGACGCGCACGGTTTGTGGGGCAAGATCCGGATCAATCCGAACGATACGGACGCCTTGAACCTTTACAACCGGGTGCAGCGCGGCGACGTGGACCAGTGCAGTTTCGGGTTCCGCATTGTCCGAGAGGATACCGAGATCCGCGAGGACGGCACCGTTCACTGGACGATCATGGAGGTCGAGCTGTATGAAGTATCTGTAGTCACCTTCCCTGCCTACGAGGATACGGCCGTGAAGGCCCGGAAACGGGACTTCGCGGAGATCGAATCCCGGCGCGGCGCCAGCTGGCGGGCGGAGATGACCGCAAAACTGAAAGGAGAAAGCAATGGCACTTAAAGTACTGATGCTGAGGAAGAAGATCAGCGAAAAGACGGCGGCTCTGGAAGAGCTGCGCCGCGCGGCGGAGCAGTTTGCGACCAGAGAAGCCGAGCTGGAGCAGGCCATCGAAGAGGCCGGCACCGACGAGGAGCGCGCTGCCGTCGAGGAGGCGGTGACCGCCTTTACGCAGGAGCAGGCCGACAACGAGGCCAACCAGACCGCCCTTCAGTCCGAGATCGAGGCGGCGGAGAACGAAATCAGAGAAATCGAGGAGAAGGCCCCGGCGCAGAAGCCCGCGGCCCAGAGAAAGGAGCATCACAGCTTGGAGACTCGTGTCAAATTTTTTGGTATGAGCGCGCAGGAGCGCGACGCATTTTTTTCTGACCAGACGGTCAAGGATTTTCTGACCCGCGCCCGGGAGCTGGGCCGCCAGAAGCGGGCCGTCACCGGCGCGGAGCTGCTCATCCCCACCGTGGTGCTGGATCTGGTGCGGGAGAGCGTCCAGCAGTACAGCAAGCTGCTCAAGCACGTCCGCCTGCGCAGCGTCCCCGGCAAGGCCCGTCAGAACGTCATGGGCGCGATCCCCGAGGCCGTATGGACCGAGATGTGCGCCACCCTCAATGAGCTGGCGCTGTCCTTTACCGGCGTCGAGGTGGACGGCTACAAGGTCGGCGGCTATATCCCTGTTTGCAACGCCGTGCTGGAGGACTCCGACATCGCGCTTGCCTCTGAGATCATCTCCGCGCTGGGGCAGTCCATCGGCTATACGCTGGACAAGGCCATCCTGTATGGCACCGGCACCAAGATGCCGCTGGGCATTGTGACCCGGCTGGCGCAGACCGCCAAGCCGGATTCCTATCCGAGCACCGCCCGGAGCTGGGCAGACCTCCACACCAGCAACATCAAGACCATCACCGCCGCCAACAGCACCGGGGTCAAGCTGTTCCAGAGCATCGTCACCGGCTCCGCCGCGGCCAAGGGCAAGTATTCCGCCGGCGCCAAGTTCTGGGCCATGAGCGAGGCTACCTACACCACCCTGATGGCGGAGGCCCTGACCATCAACGCCGCCGGCGCGGTGACCTCCGGCATGATGCAGACCATGCCCGTGGTCGGCGGCGCTATCGAGATCCTGGACTTTATCCCGGACAACAACATCATCGGCGGCTACGGCGACCTGTACCTGCTGGCGGAGCGCGCCGGCACGGCCATCGCCCAGAGCGAACACGTCCGCTTTATCGAGGACCAGACCGTTTTCAAGGGCACCGCCCGGTATGACGGCCTGCCCGTCATCGCGGAGGCCTTTGTGGTCCTCGGCCTGAACGCGACCGCGCCCACCACCTCCGTCACCTTCGCGGCAGATTCCGCCAACACCACGTCCACCGACACGCCCAGCCAGGGCGGCGGGTCCGGCTCCGACTAAGGGGTGACGCAGCATGATGAGCGGGGCACTCGATCTGCTGAAGTTTGACCTTCAGCGCAGCGGCGTTGAGCTCGGTGACGAAGCATACCTGATGTCCCTCTTGCAGGCTGCGGAACAGAGCTTGACCCGGCAGGGTATCCAGCCCTGCGGCGATTATGACTACATCCAGACTGTCGTGGGAACGGCGGCCTGGATGTACCGCAAGCGGATCAACGGGGAGAGCGAGCCGGCGTATCTTCGCCGGCTGCGCCTCGACCTGCTGTCCTCCCAGAAAATGCGGGGTGACGCCTATGCTTGATTCCGGGATCTGCATCATCTACGCAGCGACGTGGGACGAGACGTCCATCCCCAAAAAACGGACGCTGGAGCAGAAGGCCAAGCTGTGCTTTGAGGAGCGGACGGTCGGCATCACCCGGAACTATGAGGCGGCCAGAAATGGCCGCCATGCCGACCGGCTGATCCGCGTCTGGAGGACCGCCGCGCGGATCCGTGTAAACGACATCTGCGAGATCGGCGGCGTGCAGTACCACATTATCCAGGTGCAGTACACCACGGATGCGGACGGTCTGTTGGTCACAGACCTCACGCTGGAGGAGAACGATGGGCAATAGCGTTGACGTCGCGAAAGCATATGCGGCCATTGCCGGAGCACTGGTAGACTACGGCGATGAGATCAAGCAGGGCCTCGCGCAGGATGTGGAGTCCACCGGCAAGGAGTGCCTGAAGCTGGTGAAGGAGTATTCGCCCAGGCGAAAAGGCAAGCGCGGCGGCGGGTACCGGAAGGGCTGGCGGGTCAAGAAGTTCGTGGACAGCCGGAATCAGGTGAGCATGACCATCTACAACAAACCGCACTACCGCCTGACGCACCTGCTGGAGGACGGACACCTGAACCGTGACGGGAGTCGCACGGAGGGCAAGCCCCACATCGAGCCGGCGGCGCGGGCGGCGGAAGCGATCCTGATGAAAAAGGTCGAGCTGACCATAGGTTCGGCGGGGAGGGATGATTGATGACGCTGACGGAAGTCCGTGACATGCTGGCGGAGACCGGCATATCGTTTACCTATCATCACTGGGAGAACCCGCCGGGCCTCCCCTACGGCGTGTATCTTGACCCCTACAGCAATAATTTCGCGGCGGATGACATCGTGTATCTGCCCGTCACCCACGTGCAGATCGAGCTGTACGCCGACGAGAAGGATCCGGAGGCCGAGGCCTCCATTGAAAGCGCTCTGACCGCTCGCGGGATCTATTACGAAAAGGAATGTACCTACATCCCGGATCAGCGGCTGTATGAAACAATCTACGAAATTGAGGTGTAGCAAATGGCAGAAAACAAAGTGAAATATGGTCTGAAGAACGCGCACTACGCGGTGCTGTCCGTCAGCGACGAGGGCGTGGTATCGTGGGGTACGCCGGTGGCCATTCCCGGCTCCGTGAGCCTGTCTCTGGACGCGCAGGGCGACCCCAGCACCTTCTACGCGGACGACGTCGCGTATTTCGTCACCGCCGCCAACGACGGCTACAGCGGCTCCCTTGAGGTGGCCCGGATCCCGGACAGCTTCCGCACGGACGTGCTGATGGAGACCGAGGACGAGACGGCCAAGGTGCTGGTGGAAAACGTGGGGGCGAATCCCAAGTCCTTCGCTCTGCTCTTTGAATTTGACGGCGACCAGAAGGCCACCCGGCACGTGCTGTATAACTGCACAGTCACCCGTCCCAGCATCGCGGGCAATACCACCACCAACACCAAGGAGCCCACCACCGAGACCATGACCATCACTGCCGTGGCCCTGAAAAACGGCAACATCAAGGCAAAGACCACGGCGTCCACCACCGACACCGTGTATAACGGCTGGTACAACGCCGTGTGGACTCCCACGGAGGCGGGCTGATGGTCAAAGAGATCGAAATTGACGGCCGCCCGGTAAAATTCCGGGCCACGGCGGCGGTCCCCCGACTGTACCGCATCAAGTTCCGCCGGGACATCATGCAGGACATGCGTGAGATCGACGCCGCCCTGAAGAAGGCCGAGACCGGCGAGGAATGCATTCCGCCCCAGCTGCTGGAAGTGTTTGAGAACGTGGCGTTTATCATGGCACGGCACGCGGCTCCCGAAATGCCGGAGACCACGGTGGAGGAGTGGCTCGACGGGTTCGACGCCTTCTCCATCTACGTGGTCTTCCCGGAGCTGATGGACCTCTGGCGGGCCAACAACCAGCCCCTCGCAAACGCTAAAAAAAAACAAGAGCGACCGACCGTGAGCTGACCACGGCACTTTTCCTCCTGCGTGCGGCGCAGCTTGGGATCCCCATTCGGGACCTTGAGCTGCTGACCATCGGCATGGTGACAGACATGATGATCGAGGCTGGCAATGACAGCTGCGACTATGACTACCTGCCCACGCAGGAGGATTTTGATAAGTTCTGAGGTGTATTATGGCGAGAAAAATCAAAGGCATCACCATTGAGATCGGCGGCAACACCACCAAGCTGGACAAGGCCATCAATGACTCCAACGTCCAACTCCGGACCATGCAGGGCAACCTGAAGGACGTGGAACACCTGCTGAAAATGGACCCGAAAAACACAGAGCTGCTGGCCCAGAAACAGCGGATCCTTGCGGAAAGGGTCGAGGCCACAAAGGATAAGCTGACCATGCTCAATGGCACTATGAAGGACGCCCAGGAGGCTTTAGCTCGCAACAATGCGTATGAAAAGCTGTCGTCCGATCTGGAAGCCGCGAAGCAGACGGCCACCGAGGCCGGAGACGAACTGGTAGCGATGCAGAATAAGCTGGAGAAGCTCCAAAACTCCAACGCCCCCGGCGCAGCCGAGCAGATCAAGGAGACCGAGGAGGCCATTGTCCAGCTCTCAGATACCGTCGATTCCGCCGACGCCGAGGTGCGGGAGCTTCAGGCAGCGCTTGACGGGATCAAGGGGCCGAGAATGACGCAGGACGAGTTCGACGCGTTCCAGCGGGAGGTCATCGAGACCGAGCAGGCCACCAAGGACGCGGAAAAGGCGCTTGCTGATTTTAACAGCGGCATTGACGAGTTTAAGCGGAAGGCAACCGAGGTCTCCGGCAATGCCGGAAAAATCAAGGACGCTTTTTCTCCTGTGACCAAGGCCGTCGCCGGTATTGCCACCGCCGCTGTTGCCACGGTTCCTGCCACCGAGGAGCTGCGCTCCGACCTCTCCAAACTGGACAACAACGCCAGAAACGCCGGGGTAGGCGTGGACGCGGCCCGGGACGCGTTTGAGAAGTTCGCGGTCGTCAGCGACGAGACGGACAGCTCCGTGGAGGCGGTGTCCAACCTCCTGCAAGGCGGATTCACGGAAAGCAACCTTCAGGAAGCCCTTGAAAATCTGGCCGGGGCCTATCTGGCGTTCCCGGATACCATGAAGATCGAGAGTCTGGCGGACAGCTTGCAGGAGACCCTCGCCACGGGCGAAGCAACCGGCCAGTTTGCCGAGCTGCTGGACCGCCTAGGAATCAGCACGGAGGAGTTTTCCGATAATCTGGCTACGTGCACCAGCGAGGCGCAGAAACAAGACCTCGCCCTGAGCACCTTAGCCAATGCGGGCATGAAGGATGTCTATAACGGCTGGGTCGAAAGCAACGAGGAGCTTGTGGCCAACAAAAACGCGAGTCTGGATCTGAAACAGTCTCTGGCGGATTTAGCGGAGAGCATCCAGCCGCTGGTGACCAAGGTGACGGAGTTTGCCTCAAAGTTTTTGGACTGGTTTAACTCCCTCGACGATGGCGCTAAGACGACCATCGTCACGATCGCCGGGCTGCTGGCGGCGATCAGTCCGGTGGCCGGGGCCGTGGAAAAGGTCTCCGGGGCATTGCCGGGGCTGATTGACCTATTCGGAAAGCTCAACACCAGCACGGGTCTAACAGTGGCCGGAATCATCACATTTGTCGCCCTTGCCGCGCAGGTGATCTCTGCATGGAGCGATATGAGCTCGTTGGAACGGGCTGTGTCCGTGCTGGGCCTGCTGCTGGTGGCCGTGAGCACACTGGCCGTTGCGCTGGGCGCCCTGACCGGCATCGGCGGCGCAGTCCTGGCGGCCGCCGGCATCGCGGCAGGTATCGCTATGGTGACGGGTGTCGTCAGCTCCGTCAACAAGCGCCGGTCCGCCGCCAATGACACATCCCTCAACGCCTACCCGGCCTATGCGGACGGCGGCGTCATCCCGCCCAATGACCCGTATCTCGCCCTTGTGGGCGACAACAAGCGGGAGCGGGAGATCATTGCGCCGGAATCCACCCTGCGGAAGATCTACCGCGAAGAAAGCTCCGCCCGGGGCGGCTCCTACGCCGGCAGTCAGACGGTGGTCATGCAGGTGGACGGCGTGACGTTCGCCCGGGTCATGGCCCCCTATATGGACGGCGAGGAGGGCCGCCGGGGCGTGAGCATCATCGGAAAGTGAGGTATTTATGGACGGTATCACAATGGACGGCATCTTTTACGATGTCAGGGTCAAATACGACACGCTGGACCGGGCCTTTCGGCTGACGGAGGGCGTCAACGCCGGGGACATGCTCTCCGGCCGCCATGAGCGGGATCTGGTGGGCACCTACTACAACTACTCCCTTCAGGTGGAGCCAAACCCCAAGAACCGGGCGGCCTACGATGCCTTTTATCAGGCCATCAGCGCCCCGAAGGACACCCACTCCATCACGCTGCCTTATGGGCAGGAGACGATCACTTTTGACGCCATGGTGGAGAGCGGCGCGGATCGCTACCGGGGCGAGGTCGGCGGCGAGCGCCGCTGGACGGGCCTGACGGTCCAGTTTTCCTCCGTCAAGCCCCAGCGGACGCCCTGACGGAGGTGCATCATGGCAAGCGGCAATACGATCAAATACGGGGCGTTTACGTTCACGCAGGACAAGATCAAGGACGGCACCATGTACCGGAGCCGGGACCTGCTGTCCGCGTCGCTGGAGGTGGACACCCTGACGGTGACGGTGGAGTGCGACACGCCCACCATCACCAAATTCAAGCGCAACGCCCAGCTGATCCGGTATTATAACGACGATCAGGACGGCACGTTTTACGTTCAGAGCATCAAGCGCATCGCCCCGAAGCTCTACACCATCACGGCCACATCCAAGGTCGGCCTGCTGTCCGGCGGCCAGCACATGGGCGGCATCTACAGCGGCGACCTTGCCGGGGACGTGATCCAGGACATCTGCGGCGATGTTGCCGTCATGGTCAAGAGCAATATCTCGGGCATCAAGCTGTATGGCTGGCTGCCTATCGCCACGCCCCGGGAAAACCTCGCGCAGGTGCTGTTCGCCACAGGAGCCACCGTCAAGGAGGACCGGGACGGAACCCTGCGGGTGGAGGGGCTCTGGGACGGCATGTCCTCCATCATCTCCGCCGACCGCATCTATGAGGATTCCAGCGTGGACTACGATTCCGACGTGTCCGGCGTCTCCGTGACGGAGCACCAGTACACCGAGGGCGGCGAGCTGACCAGCCTTTTCGAGGGTACGGCGGCTCAGGGTGACGTCATCACCTTCTCTGAGCCGCACTATGGTCTTGTGGCCACCGGATTTACCATCATCGAGAGCGGTGCCAACTACGCCAAGGTATCCGCCGGCAGCGGGACCCTACAGGGACGGCCGTACATTCACAACACCCGGGAGATCACGCGGACGGTCAACGCGGACGTCGCCGAGAACGTCAAGACGGTGCGCAGCGCCACGCTGGTCTCTCTGGTCAACTCCAAGGCCGTCGCGGAGCGCATGGTGAATTATTACAAGTGCGTGGAGAGCATCAGCGCCCCGACGCTGTACGACCGGGAGCTTCCCGGCGACCGGCTGGGCGTGTACCACCCCTTTGATGAGACGTACGCGGACGCCTGTCTGGAGAGCGAGAGCGTCACCCTGTCCGGCACCCTCAAGGCGCAGGAAAAGAGCGTGGTGGGGTTTGTGCCGATCTTGGTCGAAAGGGAGATCATGTATGAGTACCAGCAGCTAATTGCGGAGGACATGACGTGGACTGTCCCGGAAGGCGTGACGGAGGCCCGCCTCGTTATAATCGGCGGCGGAAGCGGCGGATCGAAGGGAAACGCAGGATCTAACGGCCAAAAAGGCGGGGCTGCGACGGCATCCGCCAAGGGAGGCAGCGGCTCTAGCGACCCCGGAAGCGGAGGAAGCGGCGGCAACCCCGGAAACCCGGGACAGGGCGGAAAAATATTGGCCGTTGATGTCAGTGTGACCGAGGGGAACCGAAATATAGTCGTTTCCGTCGGTGCTGGCGGCGTTGGTGAGACCGAAACGGGAGATGCGACGTCAGGCGGCGAAACTACCGTAGCATATGGCGACACGCTGTATTCGTCCGCAAATGGAGTCCTTATGGACTACGGGTTCCAGGATGTTCTGAGCGGAGTCATATATGGCCGCAAAGGAGATTCTGGGCTGGCTGGTGCCAGCGGTGGCGCTGGCGGCGAAAGCAAGAGCGCCAAGGGAAGCAGCGGCGAAAATCTGGGTCAAAACGCAGGTGGCAATGGAGGTGCCAGAAGCGTAAAAATTGGCCCAAACTTTGCCTACAAGTACACTTATGATAAAACAACCACCACTGGAAACTTGGAAAAGAAAAACGGCGGAGACGTTATTTCCGGATATTTCGGCTATAAATTCGATCCGAGTACCGGCAAGTTTACGCTGACAAATAACGGATCTTACACTTTTCCAAGTGAGGGCACGGCGAATAAGTCGGTCTATGCCGCCAATGGTGATGGCATAGTCGAGTACGCTTATAGCAATGTTGCAAAGGGGAATACCACCTATTACTCCCCGCGGGCCACGTCCTACGACATCGCTTACAATGCATATTCTGGCGGCGGCGGTGGCGGCGGCGCTGCGTACGGGAACGATGGGTACAGCGCATCCAAGGCGGACGGCGCAAATGGTGCGGATGCTTTGGCCCCAGCCGCTGCGGACACCTATGGCACCGGCGGCACCGGCGGCAACGGCGGCGGTGGCGGCGGCGGTGGCGGCGGCAACTATATCGTAACAAGCGAGTACTATACGTCCACCGCCACTGTAGCCGCAACCGGGAACGGGATCGGTGGTGCCGGATCAGGTGGCGGTGATGGCGCTCATGGGTGCGTGCTGGTGTATTACGGAATTCCCAAGAAAGATGTATCCGGAATCATCAAGGACAAAACCGGCAAAAAGATGATCGACAAATACAACCGACTTTTGATCGTGTGAGGAGGGAAAAAGTATGGCACAGACACTGGAGGAGCGCGTGACCGCGCTGGAAACGGCCATCGCGGCCCTGACGTCCCCCACGGACGGCTACTATCAGTCCAAGTACAGCGGCGAGGAGATCGACGCTCTGCTGGACAAGGTGGCGGCGCTGGACACCGCCGAAACTCAGTAATATAAATTGCGGCCGCGTTGCAGTCTGACGTGCAAATGCAGCGCGGCCGCGGTTATACCCCGGAAAGGATGATGCAAATGCGAAGAATCGCGGTAATGGACACGCGCACCATCGTCATCGGGCGCGTGGGCGAAAACGAAGCGGCGCAGGTGGTATGGCCGGGGCTGCTGGCCAAATGGCGGGGGCTGTACGGCGAGGGCACGGTGCAGCTGGCCGTCCGCCGGGCGATGGACAAGTCCCCGTACCCGGCGGTGTGCACGGTGGACGGGGACGACGTGACGTGGACGGTGAGCGCCGCCGACACGGCCCAGCACGGCACGGGAGAATGCGAGCTGTCCTACCTCGTGGGCGACGTGGTGGTCAAGTCCCAGACGTGGGCGACGCTGACCCTCCGGAGCCTGACCGGAGAGGAGCCGGGCGAGCCGCCGGAGCCGCAGAAAAGCTGGGTGGATCAAGTCATATCTGCGGGGGCAACGGCGGAGAAAGCCGCGACAGCCGCAGCGACCAGCGCCAGCGAAGCACAGGACGCCGCAGCTCACCAACCTACCATTAAAAATGGCACATGGTGGACATGGAATGCCGACGCAGGCGAGTACGAGGATACCGGCACGGCGGCTACCGGCCCGGCAGGCAAAGCAGACATCTCACTTGGCGTAAGTGGGGCGGAAACAGGACAGATTCCGCAGGTCAAGGAGATCGGCGAGGGTGGCAGCCCGACCGCGTGGAAAACGGGCTTGATCGATCTTGCTTTTGGCGATGATGGTCTTTTGCATATCACCATAGACGGCGCGGTAATCGGATCCGGTGTGGACGTTGGGACAAAGCCCGATACCCCAATTGACTTGTTTGATGTGTCGTGGAGCAACTATGCCATCACGTGCGGGCAGAACACAAATAACTATAATGCATGGGCACCTCACAACTTGCAGTATGATGACACCCGAGACGCTTATATTTTCCTCCAGTGTCATTGTAACAGGCATCTGAATGCGACATTTACGACCTGGACATTGAGCCGGATCTACCCGGACGAGTCCTGGAAGGTCGAGGATCTGGGGCTGCCGAACGTAAATAAATTAGGTGCTTTGTGGGTTGAAGATGGAACTTGGTATGTTTTGACCAGTGGCAGTAATGTCGGGTATAAATCGTCTGACGGCGGGGAGACATGGACCCAATTTGCTACCAATCTAACCGCGTCTATTTGGGGTATCTACAAATGCGGGGATGTGTACTATATGGGTAGCGATGCCGTTAGCGATACCTATTACACATCTAAAAATTTGGTTGAGTGGGAAACACATACTTTCGGGTTCTCGGCGCAGTACACGAGCCTCATGGAGGCATCATTTTGTCAATTTTCCGGGTATACGTGGGCTTTTTTGCGGACGAACGACGCTACGCTGGGGCATCCGGTCATCCTGAAATCGCTCGACGGGATAAACTGGGAACTGGTAAGCGACGGCCTGCTGCACTCATATCGATCCGATGTAAGTTGTCTCACTACTAGGGATTACATTGTTCTAGCCGACATCGACAGGGACGCCGGAATTTTGTATTATAGTAAATTTGACGGCGAGACGGTTGAAGTGCTGAATCAGTGGAGCGTAGGAGAGGGCGGAGATGATTTCCATTGCCCATGTCTGTGCAGCAATGGGGTTGATACGATCATCATTGAGTACATGTTGCACAGTTGGACATATACGGGGTCTTTCTCCGATGTGCAGCAGTACAATTGTGAGAATATGATGCTTGTAGGCAAAAAGGACGCGGCGATGCTTAACTTTGTTGCGTTTACCGACATTAACATTCCAAACGACAGTGCTGAGGAATATATAGCCGAAAACTTTGATGTTTATCCAGCTAACGTAGAATTGTCTTATTTCAAGACTATCGTCATGATGTCCGAAAGCGGATACAATGCCGCTCTGGTGTACAAGACACCGGAAATGTTTGCCGCTGGGTTCGAAGAAGCGGCATCAGCCGCGCTGTACAACGGCAACACGCTCGTAGCACTGTACAATTCTGAGGACCCATCGCGATTTGGACCTGATGCGGTCCGCGCACCGACATTCTATTCAGCCTTGTTAACGATACATGACAAATTATATGTATATCGTTACATCGAAGGCGCACTACCAGCAATCCAGCATCGGACGGTGATGAAGGAAGTTACCTATACTCCGAATACAAACAATTTGCAAATTTCCGGCGTGCTTGAAGCCACCTCCAACCTCGGGCTTACAAAGCAAATCCCCTTGTTTAAAGGAGCCGGTGCCACGAATTATCAGATGCGTAATCACAAAAAAATCGAATTTATAGAGGCAGTGACATGACTTGCGTGTGCTGCGGGGCAGAGCTGCCATGCGAGGGGACGCTCATCTGCTGGGCGTGTCAGCAGGAGGTGGGGCCGTGAAGCGGCGGTTGGAATTTTCCAAGCTCATCCTCATCTTTGAGACCGCCCTCGTGGGCTACGTTTCCCACCGTGTGCTGGGCTTTGTGGAGACCGCTATCGCCACGCAGTACGATGGCAGTCTCCCATACCTCACCACGTTTATCAGTGCGGTGTGGGCGGCCTATGGCGCGTCCGTGAGCTTTTATCAAAACAAGTCCGCGAAAGAGAACGTCAAAAAAATAGAAGCGTCCGCCGTCAATACGGACAGGGACGCGTAGGGAGTGACCCCATGGAAGTGCTGAAAATCATTTTGTCCTCCGGCGTGGGAGCCGGTGTAATGGCTATCCTGCTGGCGGCCATCCAGCGAAAGTGGAAGAAGTCTGACGATGAGGACGAGTCCATCAAGGCCCTTGTGACGGCCCAGAAGGTGCTGATGGTGGACCGTGTGCGGCATCTGGGACAGTCGTACATCAACGCCGGGACGATCACGCTGGAGGACAAGGAGACACTGCATGATATGTATTCCGCCTACAAGGCGCTGGGCGGGAACGGGCATTTGACCACGGTGATGGCGGAGGTCGACCGCCTGCCGGTGACGAGAAAGGATGACTGAAATGGAGAAGATCATCAAGCGGCTGGGCAATCTGCTCAGCGTCAAGTCTCTGGTGACGCTGGTGCTTACCGGAGTGTTCGCGTACATGGCGGTGGCCGGGAAGATCAGTCAGGACTTCATGACCATCTACGCGGTGATCATCGCGTTCTACTTCGGCACCCAGAGCCAGAAGGTGCAGGACGCGGTGGACGGTGGCGGCAATGGCGACGGCGAATGAAGTTCTGACCATCGCCCGGGCGGAGCTGGGTACAAAAGAGAGTCCCCGGAACTCCAACAACGTCAAGTACAACACGTGGTACTACGGCAGGCCGGTATCCGGGAACTATCCGTGGTGCATGGCGTTTGTGCAATGGTGTATGCATCAGGCCGAAATCACCCCGGTCATCCGCACGGCGTCCTGCGGGGCGCTGATGCGGGCGGCCATCAAGGCCGGGGAGTGGGTGACGGGGGACGACTACAAGCCCGGGGACGTGGTGACCTACGATTTCCCCGGCGGCGCGGCCACCGACCACACCGGCATCATTGAGAGTTTTGACGGCAAATACGTGACCGCCATCGAGGGCAACACCAGCACGGGGAACGACAGCAACGGCGGCGAGGTCATGCGCCGGAAGCGCAGTCTGGACGTGGTGGTGGGCGCGTGGCGGCCCAAGTATGAGGAGGACGATGACATGACGCAGGAACAGTTCAACAAGATGATGGACACCTATCTGGCCCAGCTGGCGAAGCAGGAGCCGTCCGACTGGTCGGCGGGTGCCCGGGAGTGGGCGGAGGAGACCGGGCTTATCAAGGGCGACGCAAACGGCAGCAAGCAGTACAAGGGCTTTGTCACGAGAGAGCAGTTGGTGGTATTTATGCAGCGGATGAAAAACCTGACATAAGCAAAGAGGGCACCGGGTTTAATCGGTGCCCTCTTTACTATTTCTCGGAAATCTGCCGTGTGCAATCCGTGTGCAATTTTGTTTTCCTTGGCGTGTTTTTGCCTGCCCGGACAGGGCAAAATTAAACGTGGCTGAAATGCCGCAAACAGTTGGGAGAGTACGAAAAAAGCCAGAAACCACACAGCCATGCGGTTTCTGGCTTTGGTGGACAGTACAGGACTCGAACCTGTTTGAAAACGCGAAAAAACGGCTTAACTACGCCATTTTCTCTATTCTTGTGTGCGATCCGTGTGCAATTTGGTTCGGAAAAAGTTATCGAGCTTGGTGTCAACGATGTTGCGTTTCTCGGCCATAGTATGTTGATAAACCGACTTGAGCATGTTATTTGTAGCGTGCCCCATGCGCTCCATAGCATACTTGTCCGGGGTGCCCAGCATGAGCAGAACGGATGCCGCATAGTGCCGGAGATCGTGGAATCTCATCTTCCGGACCCCGGCTTTTTTACACGTCTGGTCGAAATGATAGGCGAGCGTGCTGGCATTGACCGGAACTACATTATCGGTTTCACTGGCTTCGATCATGCGGGCGATCTCATCCGGAACTTTAATTTTGCGATCTCCGGAATAGGATTTCGGCCGCTTGACAGACTCGCCGCCGACGGATCTGACCTTCGCCTGCTTTATGTGGAGCAGATTCCCGGACAGGCAGTCTTTGCGCAGGGCGAGTATCTCCGACCGGCGAAGCCCCAGAAACGCAGCCAGAATAATGGCCGTCCGCGTATACCCGGTCGCGGCATCAAGCAGGGCGTTTACCTCGTCCGTGGTGGGGACTACGATTTCCGTCTTTACTTTTTTAGGCAGCACAACATCGCTGTAGCGGACGTCGCTGACGGGAGTGACGGCGGCCTGAAACAGCGCGAATGTGTTCCGCACCGTCTTTGGGGAGTGGCTGCCCGCAAGGCCATTGACCCATCGCTGCGTGACGTCCAGCGTCATCTCCGCCACCAGCTTGCCTTTTATGGGTTCAAAGTCATTCTTCGCGGCCCGCTTATACTCATACAGCGTGGACGGTGAGAGGATCGCGGCGCGGCTCTCGATGTAATTGTCGAGGGCCTGGGCTACCGTGAGCCTGGACGGCGTCCGGGCGGCAAGGAATCCGTCCCGCAGGGCGAGCGCTTTGCTGTGGGCCAGCACCGGATCTTCGTCAACGACACTGTGACGTTTCCCGTCAACTGTTATCTGGCACCGCCACTGCCCCGAAGGCAGCTCCTGCGGCGTTGGGTTCTTCAGTTTTGCCGCCTTTGCGCGGCTGCGCCGCCTCTCCTGTTCGGTCATGGGACTTCCCTCCTTTCGGTCATTTACGGCAAATCCGCAGACGTCTGCGGATCATGTTGTCATATTATGTTCTATTGCAAATCCCACAAATTTTTTGAGATTTTTTTGGCAATGATGAATGTATACTTTGATAATAGTGCAGGATATAATGATTACGCAAAGGTTATGCCTTTGCCAGATCAAGAAATGACCTCGTCATCTTCGTCATCTGCCCCATCCCTGCCGCCTGTCTCCGGGCGACTTATAAATTCGGGACCTGCTTTGGATTGCCCCCTGCCGTCCGGGGACTTACAAATAGGCGGCTTGTACCAGCCTCCCTGCGATATGCCGTAGGGAGGCATTTACATTAAGAGAGGGATTTGCCCATGGATGTTGCACTGTATGGACTTTGTGTCATCAATGATAAGTACTTTGAAGATTTTCCGAGTATTCGCCATATGAGCAACAAACATGAGGCACGCCCGTACTACTTAGCAGTTCGAGAAGAAAACGGTATCATCTGGGTGATTCCTTTAAGCTCGCGGGTTGACAAGTACAGATCAAAAATTGCCGCTGACGAGGAAAAGCATCGAGACAGCATTTTTTACTACATAAGCAGAGTTAAAGGAAGCGAAAGCGTATTTTTGATTGGAAATGTAATCCCAGTCACCGCAGATTATGTAAAAAAGCCGTTCACAGTCAGCGGGAAGCCGTTTGTGATTGAAAACAGCAGCGACATAAAGAAAATCAAAAGCAAGCTGAGCCGATACCTGACAATGGTGCGGCGGGGCATGCTCCACCCGGCAGTAGATATTCTATCCATCGAACGAGCACTTAAAAACAGAGTCAGAGAAGCAGAGTATATTATTTGAAATTTTCCGTCCCTCGCTGCGGTGAGGGGCGGTTTTTTTATTTATGCGCTTCAAATCCGCAGACGTCTGCGGATTTGGGGTATGCGCTTATGCGTCGTAAAAGCGCCGGAGGGCCTGAAGCGGGGGCAGGAACTCGGTGCAGATCTGCCGGGCAATGGAAACGGCTGTGGCCTCGTCGTACACGTAGGAGGTCAGATTGCGGGCGGTCAGAATATTATTCCATGCGTCGGCGTCGGCGATCACACCGGCGGCGAAGGCCTCCCGCAGGATGCCGCGGGGCGAGGCGATGGACAGGACCATGCCCTGATCCTCCAGATATTCCTTGATGGACTTCCACGCCAGCTCCACGGTGAACTCAAAGCGCTGGATCAGGCCGTCCCGGTACAGGGAGTCGTCGGATGCCTCCTGATACCGCGCCACGGCGGTCTCCAGCTGGGCCAGCGCGTTGTTGTAGTTTTCAATTTTTTGCAGCATAAAGGGTCACGCCGTCCTTTTCGATGTTTTTCAGAAACGCGGGGTCCATGTCGGGGGAAACGTGGACGATGTCCAGCTTCAGCAGGGTGGGCAGCTCCTCGGCTTCCAGCCAGAAGGCCCCGCGCTCCGCCTGCGGCATGTCATATACGGCAAGATCGATGTCGCTGCGGAGGTGATTGTCGCCCCGCGCCCGGGAGCCGAACAGCACCAGACGGCGGGCGCTGTGCCGCAGGGCAAGGGCGGCCAGCTGCTCATAGATCTGTTCCACGTTTGGTCCCTCCTTTCGGTGGCGCGCGGATTCAAATCCGCAGACGTCTGCGAATTTGGTCAATACTTCGCCCGGAGCTCCACCACCCGGCCGATCACCCGGACGGGCAGGCGCTCCACGTCGGCGGCGCTGTAAAACTGAACATCATACGACGGGTTGGTCGGGATCAGCGAGATCCCGTCCGACCCGTATTTTATTTTCTTCACTGTGGCGCTCTCGCCGTTGACCAGCACCACCACGGTGTCGCCGGTCTCGGCGGAATCCTGCTTGCGGACGATGACCACGTCGCCGCTGCGCATCCGTGGCTCCATGCTGGCACCTTTGACGCGCAGGCCGAAGAACTCGCCGGTGGCGGCCATGGCCGCGTCGATCTCTTCGTAGTCCACGATGTCGGTGACGGCCTCAATGGGAATGCCCGCGGCCACGTCGCCGAGGACGGGGATGCGGACGCCGCCGGCTTTGATTGGAGCGCTTCCTCCAAGAAGATAATCTACAGAAGTATCGAAAATAGATGCCATTCTTTGGAGCGAATCACGGTCCGGAAATGATTTTTCATTTTCCCAATTTGAAATCGTATTAGCTTTTACATTCAGCTGATTTGCGAGGTCACTCTGTTTCATTTGATGTATTGTTCGTAGTTGGCGTATTCGATTCATTGAAACCACCTCTACAGAAATCATAAATCTTGAAGTGATGTGTTGCAATATATCTTCACAAATCTTGATTATTTTTTGAAGTGGAGGCTTGACAAATCAAGTAATGTGAAGTATATATAATTATGTCAAGAAACTTGAGATTGCGAGACAAGAAAATCAAGAAAGGATATTTTGTTCTATCCTACGCATAGAACAAAATATCACATTTGTTGTTGACAAATGTGATGGGTGTTAGGGAGGTGCGAATGAGTGAACGAGATAATTGAGACCGGGAGCAGCCTGTGGGAAGAAGTCGGAAACAGATGCCTCCGTTGTGCACTTGCAGTCCTGAATGAAAACACGATCCCGACTGCGGCAGCAGTCGGGATCGTAAAGGAACTGGTGCAGACGGCCATCGAGATCGATACGCTTAATCTCTGGCGGTCCGTCCAGATCCACTCCGGCTCGGCGGCTTTCGCGGATACTGAGCTTTTGCGGCGGGAATTCATCGATCCGGAAGCTCTGATGCGGAAAGTTTTTCGTTCAGCCATTGGTGATATTCAGCAAGCATCCCGCGCGCAAGGGCAAGAGACGTCCGGACGATAAGCTCGTACTGCTCCTGTGTGAATGCGCCGGACCGGTCGCCTACCGTATAAGAGCCGTAATGATGCATATCGTAGTCGGCCTTATCCGGGTCGATGCTGTCCAGAAATTCGCTGAATGACGGCAGTTTTTGCATAAAATCACCTCCTTCCGCTGCCAGTATAGCACGGCGGCGGGAGTGGAGACAAGGAAAGGAGTGATACCATGAAGGTCATGAGGATCCGCGAGCTTCGGGAGCGCGCAAATCTCCAGCAGAGCCAGATCGCGGAGCGGATGGGCGTTGTCCAGAGCGCTGTCGCCAACTGGGAGAATGAAATAGCCCTTCCCCGGGCACGTCAGTTGCCGCTGCTGGCGCAGGTGCTGGGTTGCTCCATCGACGAGCTTTATAACCACGACGAGGAGGCCAGCTGACCGATGAGCCTATCGTACCACGGAAAAGGAGGAAGCACCATGCAGAACGATTGCCGGAATATCTACCGGGCTGCCCGGAATGTTGCCGGCCTGACGCAGGAGCGGGCCGCGGAGATGCTGGGCATTTCCGTCCGGTCGCTTGCGGACTACGAGACGGGCGTCCGGACGCCGCCCAACGAGGTCGTCAACGATATGGTCATGTGCTACAACAGCCAGCTGCTGGCCATCCAGCACCTGCGCGCGTCGGCGGAAGCCGCCCGGAAGATCCTGCCCGAGGTGCGGGCCATGCGCCTGCCGGAGGCGGCGCTGACGCTGATTGACGCGATCTATGACTTTGCCGACGACCGTCTGGACCGGGAGCTGATCGACATCGCCCGGGACGGCGTGATCTCGGAGGACGAACGCCCGCGGTTTGAGCGGGTCGTGGAAAAGATCCGGACCATTACAGCGGCGGCCATGGCCGTGAGCTGTGCGACAGAGAAGTGAGGAGGGAAACGATCCATGCCGAAGATAATTTTGACTCAGGCCCAGCGGGAAGAGGAACGCAGGCTGGCTTATCAGCGTTCTGTGACCGACGCGCTGGCCATCGCGCGGAACCGGGATTTCAATTCGGTCAAGGCGATCGCGGACAAGACCGGCGTGCCGGTCAAGGCCCTGCGGCGGATGCTGCACGGCGACTACACCGCGCCCGTTCCGGCGGATAAGATGATGATCCTGCTGGAGCTGGCCCGGCATTATATGCGCGTCAGCCAGCGGGACGGAGCTGCCGCCGGGATGGAATAGGGAGGTACATATGAAAGACCTGATCGCATTTATGCTGATCCTGCTGTTCGCGGCCTGCGCAGACGGGCTGATGGAAAAGGGCATCCCGGTATTTCTGGCCGTGGGGATTCTGGTGCTGGGCACGGCCGGGGCGCTGGTGTGCGCCGAGGGGAGGAAACGATGATGGACAAGCCGCTCCGGGCAATAAAAAAGCGCCCCGGCGGATGCGGGCACATCCGTCGGGACGCAGGCAGCGAAGAACGCTACCATGAGAACACTGTAAGTATAGCACGCTTTAATCAGGATGACAAGGGGGTGATTTTGTGATGAACGACCGGCAAATCGAGATCATCCGGGACGAGGATCCCTATACCCGGATTCCGAAGGCCCTGATCGAGGACGACGGGCTTCGGCTTCAGACGAAGATGGTGCTTATCATGATGCTGAGTGTGCGCCCGGACTGGGATTTCTCAATTCGGGGAATGGCGAAGATCGCGCAGGTGACCAAGGACACCATGTCGAAGATGATGGCCGAGCTGGAGACGGCTGGCTACGTGAAGCGCAAGGTTCAGGAACGCGCGGCGGCGGGACAGTTTGCGAAGGCCGGGTATCTGGTGTCCGGCAAGCCAATTTTTCTTACAGATGCCTGTCATAAAAACTATGACACGGCGGACGGCGCAGACGAACCGTGTCCTGATTCATCGTACACGGATAAGCCGTACACGATAAATTCGCCGCAATTAAATAATAAACAAGTAATAAATAAACAAGTAAATAAAACCCCCTATAGTCCCCCGGAGGGGGACGGCGCGGCGGACGAGCCAAAACCGCCGAAGAAAAAGACGGAGCCGTACCGGCTGGACTGGTTCGAGGCCTTCTGGGCGAAATACCCCCGGAAGGACAACAAGCAGACGGCCCTGCGGGCATGGTGCAGGCTGAAGCCGGACCGGGAGACCTGCGGACACATGGCGGCGGCGCTGGAGCGGGACAAGCAGTCCCGCCAGTGGACGAAGGACAACGGCGAGTTTATCCCCATGCCGTCCACATGGCTCAACCAGCGCCGGTGGGAAAACGAGGGCGTAGATCTCTCTCAGCTGCCGCAGGCCAGTGATTCCGGCGGCTACTGGGCGCCGGATCCGGAGGTGACGTGATGGTCAAGTGCCTGATCTATCACTGCGGCAGGGTCTACGGCGCCCCCTGCTGTACATACTGCGATTTGCAAGCGGACTGCCCGGACCGGTGTAAAAACAGCCCGGACCGCTGCAAGTGCTGGAGGGACCTCCCGGACGGCCAGCGCCGGGCAAAGCAGCACACGCTGTACGATTCCCGCCAGATCGTCGCCCTGTATCACGAGGGCCGGAGCTACGACCAGATCGCCGAGGAGGTGGGCTGCGGCCGGAGCACGGTGACGCTCATCCTGCGCAAGGCCGGGGAGCTGTCCCGCAAGGGACGCGGCCCGATCATCGATTACGACATGGTGCGGACGCTCCACGACGTCGGCCTGACCAACCGGGAGGTCGCCAGGCGGCTGGGCTGCTCCGAAGCGTCGGTGTCCATCATCCTCCGGCAGAGGAGGCGTGATGATGGCTGACGATGCGGACGTGCTCAAAATGGACTCGCTGTCGTATCAAAGGGCGGTCATCGGCTCCATGCTCATCGACGACCGCTGCGTGGGCGCGGTGCTGGCCAAGCTGGCGCCGGAGGATTTTTCGGACGGCCCTTGCCGCAGCGCATACCGGGCCATCAAGGGCCAGTTCCTCGCCGGACTCCCGGTTGACCCGGTCCTGATCCAAGGGAAAATCGGTGGCGGCGAGGCGTGGGCCAGATGGGCGGCGGAGCTGATGCAGGAGACACCCACCGCAGCCAATGCGGAATTTTACGCGGACGAGGTTCGCAAGTGGGCTAATTTCTGGCGGCAGCGGGAGCAGGCGGGAAAGATATTGTCCGCGCTTACTCCCGACGAATCAGACCAGCTTGCCCGCGGTATGGCTGGGCTGGTCGGTACAAACTCCCGAGGTCGGACGGTAACAGCCGAGGAACTGGCCCGGGATTTCCATCAGCGCATCACCAGCCCGGAAAAACCGGAGTATCTCCCGTGGGGGATTCCTTCCGCCGATCGGGACGTTCATGCGGAGCTGGGAGACGTGATCCTGCTGGGCGGGTACGCTTCGGCAGGCAAGACGCTGCTGTCCATCCAGATGGCCCTTGCGCAGGCCAAGCGCTACAAGGTCGTGTATTACACGCTGGAGACCCAGCTGGAAAAAATGGCCGACCGGATATTTGCTCACCTTGCGAAGATCCCACTGACGGAGATCAAGACCAGAAACCTGTCTGAAATGCAGATCAGCCGCGCGGCCAGCGCGGAGAACCTTTTTGTCAGCAAGACGCCCCTCACGTTCGTTCAGGCTGCGAAGTTTACCGTAGCAGACATCGCAGCGGACGCAGTCTCAAAAGGGGCTCAGATCGTATATATCGACTATTTGCAGCTGATTGAAGGCGATGGGCGGCGCAGCTCGTATGAGCGAGTCAGCGAGATTTCACGCGAGATCAAGGTATTTGCGCAGTCTCACAAAATTGCTGTAGTTGCACTGGCGCAGCTATCCCGGGCAAAGGAGACGGAAAAGCATAGTCAGGTATACATTCCTCCGTCCATGCAGTCTTTTCGCGACTCCGGCCAGATCGAACAGGACGCGGATGCCGCTTTCCTGCTGTGGCCGGAGGACCAGAATAACAACAATTCCCGGCGGGTGCTCAAACTGGCAAAAAATAAAGAGGGGCCGAAATTTACCCGGCGTTTGGACTTTAACGGCCCCACCCAGACCATGGTGGAACTGGAAAACGACGACGATGAAGATGAGGCCGAGCCGAAAGCCAATGTGGCCCGTCAGCTGGCCGCCGCGGGCCGGGCGGCGAAGGCCGCCAACCGCGGTCGGAGAATGACGGGGCAGGTCCAGTTTCAGGAGGTCAACGTGAGCGACGCGGACAATCCGTTTTTAGGGGGCGGGACATGAGCAGGATACCGAGATACGTCACTTTGCTGCTGTATGAGATGGCCCGTCATCGGGCCATGGCGAAGATCGCCGAGACCGCCGAGATCCGGGACGGACATCTGGAGACGGCGGACGCCTGCTGGGCCGGAGCCGTAGCGCTCCAGTGCGCGGCGGCGCGGAAAAACGCCCAAAAGTAACAAACAGGAGGAATATCACCATGAGAACAACAGAGACGCTGGTCACCACGGCGGGGCCGGAGCAGCCCGCCGCCCGGGACATCGAGATCATCACCGGCGAGATCCTCGACGCGAAGCGCGCCGGCGGGGAGGCCATCCTCACCATCGGCCAGCGGCTGTCGGAGGCAAAGGCCATGCTGGACCACGGGGAGTGGCTGCCGTGGCTGACGGAGCGGGTGGAGTTTTCCGAGCGCTCCGCGCAGAATTTCATGCGGCTGGCCCGGGAGTGGTCAAATCCGCAGACGCTTGCGGATTTGGGCGCGTCCAAGGCGTTGACGCTGCTGGCCCTCCCGGAGGAGGAGCGGGATGAGTTCATCTCTTCCGTCCACATGGTGGACGGGGAAGAGAAGACCGCCGCGGAGATGTCCGCCCGGGAGCTGGCGCAGGCCATCCGGGATCGGGACGCCGCCCGTCTGGACGCGGAGAAGGCCGCGGCGGAGCAGCGGACCGCGGAGCTTGCCCGGGATGAGATCGCCCGTCAGATGCAGGTGGTCAACGAGAGTCTCGCCGAGTCCTCCCGCCAGCTGGAGCAGACCCGGAAGGAGCTGGAGGAGCTGCGGGCCCGTCCGGTGGAGGTGGCCGTGGAGCAGGTGGCCGACCCTGAGACCGTCAAAAAGGCGCAGGACGAGGCCCGGGCGGAGATGCAGGCCAAGTTGGATAAGGCCAAGGCCGCCAAGGACAAGGCCGAGAAGCAGAAAAAGGAGCTGGCCGAGGAGCTTGCCGCCGCCACCGCCAAGCTGGACGCGCTGGCCAAAGAGGAGAAAAAGGCGGCGATCTCCAGCGACAAGGACCTTGCGGCCTTTGAGATCCTGTTCGGTCAGGCGCAGGACGTGATCAACAAGCTCCACGGCCTGATGCTCAAGCTCCGGTCCCGCGAGGATCCGTCCTCGGCGGAGGGCGTCCGCCGGGCGCTGCTGGCGCTGGCGGACAAGGTAAAGGGGGCGGCGGAATGAGCTACCGGGAGCAGGCAGTGGAGAAGCTCACCGCCGAGTACGGCGAATTCAAGGGCGACCGCTATCAGAAATATCTGAAGAAGCCTGTATTTGAGCAGCTGATCGATTTCTGCCAGAAGAATGAGGAGTTCGCGCAGGCAGTTGCGCAGGGTGGGACATTTGCGGACTGCATGGATGTCGTCTCGAAGGGCGTTGGAGAATATATGCCAGACTGCGAAGCCTACCGCCGGGCCGCCGCGTTTTACTTCGCCGGGGCCACCGTCGCCATGGAGCTGCGGATCCAGCTGGAGCCCGCCGAGACGGACAGCCGGGACATTGTCATCGACCTGTCCGACTTTTTCTGAGGGGGCGCGGCGATGAAGATCGAGGAACGGGAGCGGCAGATCCTCAACAACTGGCCGATGGTCACCGAGGCGGACATTGAGCTGATGAACGACGAATTCCCGCACTATATTTTCTTCCGCCGCCGGAAGGACGGCGGCGCGGAGTATTTTACCTCCTGCTGCGGCAAGCGGCACACGCTGGAGGGCATCCGGCGAACAGACACCCCGGAGGACCGGGCGCTGCTGGCCGCCAGCATCCACAATGGGCTGTGCGACTGCCCGTGGTGCGGCCGGGGAACCACGATGAAGGATCTGGCCCGGGCGGGAAAGCGGAAATCGCTGGAAGCAAATCGGTGCGTCCTGCTGCTCCACGATCAGGACGGCGCCCTCTACGCGGACGCGCTGGTCCTGAACAAGCGGTACAGGACGGAGGACGAGCTGACGGCCCGGCCCTGTTACTGGGTGTCCAGCGGCTACCGCTTCGCCCCCGGCGAGATCATGCAGGCAGACTATCAGTTCTGGGGCTGTGATGAAGATCCGTACATCACGTGGGAGCGAGGGAAACTGAGCAGCCGGAGGCTGGTGCAGGAGCCGTTTAACGTCGGATGCATCAGCATCTACCGGCATGAGCCCTACTCCGTCCTCAACCGCTGTGAGTTGGAGGATGATCCGGCGCTCCGGTACTGTCAGTATTTCGGCGGCTGGGATTATCGGCCCTTCGGCCCCCGCGGGTATCCCCACAAGTGCGATGATTTTGTCAGCTACCTGACCGCCTACTGCATCTATCCCCGGCAGATCGAGATGCTGGTAAAGGCCGGGCTGTACCAGCCGGTGGAGGCCCTTGTCTATCAGCGCAAAAAGTTTGCCGCCGCCATCCGCTGGGAGGAGCCGGACGTCCGCAAGGCCATGGGTCTGACAAAGCAGGAGCTGCGTCAGGTCATCGCGCTCCAGCCGGATTTCGGGGCGCTGGAGTGCCGGAACTACGCCAACCGGCACCTGAACGCGGGGTGGTCTATCCCGGACGCGATGGATTTTTGGAATTTGTTTTGGCAACTTGATGACCGCATGGCGGTCCTGCGCATGTGCAGAAAGTACAGGCTGGACGTCAACCGGCTGGTCCGCTATCTGGCGGAGTTCACCGAGACCATTGAGGGCCTGCGGATGTGGGACGCTTACGAGCTGTACCGGGACTACATCGACGCGGCATGGCATCTCGGCCGGTGCATGGAGCACAGCCGGGTGCTCTGGCCGGAGGATCTGATCGCCGCCCACGACACCGCGACGGACCAGTGGGCCGCGGCGCAGGACGCGCAGGCGGAAAAAAAGGATGCCCGGAAGATCAAGGACGCCAAGGGCCGCAAGTCCAAGTATGAGTTTGAGCTGGATGGCCTGCGGATCGTGTTCCCCCTGTCCTCCGCCGCCATCAAGCGGGAGGGGCAGGCCCTGAATCACTGCGTGGGCGGATATGCCGAGCGGCACATCAGGGGCGTGCTGTCCATCGTGTTCCTGCGGAAAGCGGCCACGCCCCACGTGCCTTACGTGACCATCGAGATGCGCGGCAATCAGATCCAGCAGATCCATGGCGAGAGCAACGATCTGCACGACAGCATCGGACCGCGCCGCCGACACAAGGAGTTTCTGGACACGTGGCTGCGCTGGCTTCAGGCCGGCAGCCCGCGGAACGAGGACGGGACGCCGAAAATCTCCCGCCCGAAAAAGCAAAAGGAGGCAGCTGCGTCATGAGCAGACTGACATACAACAAACCCAACGGCGAGTGGGGCATTGAGGGCGTGGACCTGTCCGCGCTCCCGCCCAAGGTGTACGGCGCGGTGGCCAAGCTCAAGGACATAGAGTCCGGCAGGTACCCGGACGTCGCCTCCACGGAACTGGCTCTGAGAACGCTGGCCGACGATGTGGCGGGCGGCCCCGCCTGCGCCGGGTGCGGCAGTGAGCACAGCTGCAATATGCTGGGGTGCGCGGTGCTGCTCAAGGCCGCCCGGGTGCTGAAATTATACATTGCGGGAGGGAGAACGGATGGATCGACTGACTAATAAGCATGAGGCTGATGCTCAGCGCAAAGACTACGAGAATCGGATCCGGAACGGATACCCGCGCAATGTCCCGGAGGAGCGGTTTCTCCGGCTCGCCGCCTACGAAGACACGCACATGATGCCGTCTGACGTTATGTCCATGCGCATGGATATGGCGATCCTCACAGCGTTGTTTGACGGTATAGACGTGGATCGGATGCGTGAGCTGGTCTCGGCCGAGAAAGACGGGCGCGTGGTGGTGCTGCCGTGCAAGGTTGGCGATACGGTGTATCGGGTATTTAATCCCCCAGACCGTGAACCTGTAATCTCAGCGCACACGCTTATGTCCGCTGATTACATTGTCCGGTGGCTTGATAAGTTCGGCAAAAGCGTATTCCTCACCCGCGAGGAAGCGGAGCGGGCAATGAGAAAGGAGGACGACGATGACTGAGATCTTTGTCGCTTTGGGTGAACCCGAAGTGCTGGCCCAGCTGGCCGAGGAGGCGGCGGAACTGGCGCAGGCGGCCCTCAAGTTGCGCCGGGTGCTGGATGGGCGGAACCCCACGCCCGTGACCGGGCAGGAGGCTCGCCGGAATCTCATGGAAGAATACACCGACGTGGTGCATTGCGCGATGGAGCTGGGACTGAGAGAAAGTCCGTATCTGATCGCCGAAAAGCATGACCGCTGGCGCCGGAGGCTGGGGGTCGAAGATGATGGGTGGTGTGGACCCATGACTGAGGTTGACGCCCGTATCATTGTGGCGAGGGCAGACTGCAATATGAATGCCAACGAGGTGGCCCGCCGGGAGTACATGCACCGGAACACGGTGATCTACCATCTGGACAAAACGAAGCGGGAGACCGGATTGGACGGCAGGTGCTTTTACGATCTGATCGAGCTGCTGAAAATTGCGAAGGAGGTGCTGGAAGGTGGCTGAAATCATTCGTGGAACAGTCGACGGAAAAAATAAATACTGCCGCATTCCGATCCGTTCCCGGTTGTATGAGACCATGATGGATGACAGTGCAACAGAGCTTTCGGCTGAAAAGATTCTTGCGATGCCGCATGATAAGGCGTGCGCGGTAATTGACGCAATCATGGAGGACTGGCTCTACTGGCTCAAACGCGCCGCAGAACTTTGGGTGTTGACGAGGGAGGTAAAAGATGGCTGACTACATCATGACCAACTTTATCGCAGACGACCCGGTGAACCGCCCGGCCCACTACACGGACGGGAAGATCGAGGTCATCGACTTTATCGAGGACAAGGGGCTGGGGTTCCACTTGGGCAATGCGGTCAAGTACATCGCCCGGGCCGGAAAGAAGGACCCGGACAAGGCTGTTGAGGATCTGGAAAAGGCCCGGTGGTATCTGGACCGGGAGATTGCCCGCCGGAAGGCTGCCCGATGATCCGCGTGGTGATCGACGTGGCGGCGCCGGAGGGGCTGGCGCTGGCGGTCAAAGAGCAGCTGGCCATGCTGCTGGAGCGGTACGGGGACACCCGTGTGGTGTCGGTGACGCCCACGGGGCCGGGCCGAAATTTTGGAGGGAGTCAGTAATATGGGAGTTAAAGAGTTTTCGGACGCGGAACTGATACAGGCTATGCGGTGCTGTAGCTCCGCGAAGCTGGGGTGTGGGCATTGTCCGGCGGACGGCGTGATCTGGTCGGAAGAGTTTGCGTGCTCGGACGCTGTGGTGATTGAGGCCGCCGACCGGCTGGAGAAGCTGTCCTGCCGTCTGGACTCCGCCGCCGGGATGATCCTGCGGCTGGATGATGAGAGGCGGCGGGCCGGTGGCTAAGGCGATCAAGCACATCACCGCCGGATTGCTGCATGTGGAGGTCATCGGGGAGATCCCGCCGGAGCTGCCGGGGCGGCGCCGGCGGGCTTCCCGCAGCCAGCAGACCAGCCCGGCCCAGCAGTTTTACAACAACAAATGCAGCTGGCGGGAGCTGGAGCTCATCATCGCCGCCAACTTCGGCGCCCGGGATTGGGTGATCACGTACACCTACGACGACGCGCATCTCCCGGCGGACAAGCAGGCGGCGGGCCGGGAGATGCAAAAATACTTCCGCAAGGCCCGGGCCGCCCGGCGGCTCCGGGGCGAGGAACTGAGGTACGTCTACAACATCGAGGGCTATCACAGCAAGGGCACCGATGACGTGTGGGGCGGGGACGGCGAGCTGGAGGACTGCCGGATCCATCACCATGTGATCATCAACGGCACCGGACCCGGATGCATGGATGAGCTGCGGAGCCTGTGGCATGGCGGCGGGTACATCCGGGCGGAGCCGCTGGACGTCCACTACTACAGCGCGCTGGCTCAGTACATGACCAAGGAGGCCCGGGAGTTCGGCAGGCCGAAGCCGGGAGAACGGACATGGCGGGCATCCCGCAACCTCGCCAAGTACGAGGTGGAGTACATCGAGATCCCCAGCAGCAGCGTGACGCTGGCTCCGCCGCCGGGCGCGGTGGATTACCAGTCCTTCCATGAGCACAATCCCTACGGGTTCGCGGACTGTGTGGGGGCGCGCTACCTATTATATAAGGAGGCAGACCCGCCGGATTACTCCTATACGCGCGGGCGGCGAAGAGCCGGGCCTAATAATTTTTGCACTTGAAACTACTCTTAATAATCGAACAGAGGCGGAGAAAGGAGCCGGGAGGTATTGAAGATACAGACTAAATGTGGTAATCTAACGGTGAAGGATGGCTGGCTGCTTTGTCCAGCCTGCGGCCGGCACAAGGTCCTCCGGGTGACACCTGAGACCTGGGCCGAAAATCTCCCGGTCTACTGCAAGCACTGCGGCCGGGAAAGCATAGTTGACATTGATTTGCGCCTGAGCCAGCGTCGTGTAACGACCCGCGCCTGAGCCTGTGACGAAACCAAGACGGTACGTCAGGGCCCAGGCGCTTTTGTTTTGCCCGGAGGTGATAGCCCGGGACGAGGGCGCCGGCCCTGCGCGGAGGGCAAATCCGCAGACGTCTGCGGATTCCAGGGTGAGGGGGTGACACAGTCGGCGCGCGATGAATTTTACACGTCCGTCCAGTGGAAAGCGCTGCGGGCCAGCGTCCTGCGCTCCAGCAAATACCAGTGCCAGAACTGCGCCAGGTATGGCCGGGGCCGGGACGCCACGACAGTGCATCACGCAAACCCGATCGAGGAACGGCCGGATCTGCGGACGGCGCGGTGGAATCTGGTGGCGCTGTGCGACGAGTGTCACAACGCGATGCACGATCGGACGACGCACAAACT
>ERZ808262.279-NODE-279-length-31710-cov-14.879956_pt1 | contig 31710 bp, 24 predicted proteins | sample MGYA00520895_ERZ808262 | MGnify/ENA primary metagenome ERZ808262 (study PRJEB31516, sample SAMN03275588) | gut metagenome | biome: mammalia-associated habitat; material: feces | host: Papio cynocephalus | place: Kenya | collected 2012-08-02 ... | reverse complement strand
ATCGTCGAGCTTCGACGCTCGCTTTTCTCGCCGCCTTGCGGCTCGCGTTCCGTCTCGTCCGTTTGTTCGCAAAAATCGCGTTTGTCAACGACGATTTTTGCTCTGTTCTTCGATTATTTGCTTGTCAATCTCGTCCAATTCTTCGTCGTCGGTCGGTTGCTCGGCTTTGACTTGCGGCGCAGCGTTCACGTCGCTCGACTTTTGCATAAGAGCGGAAAACGACTTCGAGGCAAACAACGTGCTTCCCGCGACGAGAGCGATGAGCATATCGACGAATGCAAACGAGTTGTATGCCATACTGTACGCGATTGCCGTGTCGTACTTGTCAAGGTCTGCGTAGTCCGCAAACGCAAATACGCCCGAGCAGACGTGGCAAGCGTATCTCAACACGACGGCAAGCACGCCGCCGAGCAAGAACGCAACCACTTTTTTGTCCTTGAACAAGCCCTTTTCCATAAATATTCCGCTGACGCCGATAAGACCGAAAGCGAGAGGATAGTCGAGCAAGAATTGCATAGGGTGAATGATGAACGGGTCTTGCAACGCTTGCAAAACGCCGTAAATCGTGCATACGATAAGTCCCCTCCTCGTGCCGAACATACAGCAGTAAATCATAAGCGGAAGAAGGCTTGCGAACGTAACCGATCCGCCTTGGGGCAATTTGAAAAGTTTTGCGTACGACAACGCAAACGAGAGTGCGATCGAGATTGCGCCGTACACGATGGAGCGAGTGTCGCTCATCTTGCGCTTGTCGCCGACGAACCACGCCGCCACCATAATCACCATAAACACGACTGCGGACACGATCATTCCGACAAGGTTTGCGCTCGGATAATACTCTGCAATGTCGCCGTAGTATTGCGTCATAAGCACCATAGTGGCAATAAAGCAACCGAGCGTCAAAACGGCGGTGACTATAAAGGAAATCTTGACCGCTTTATCGCTGAAAAGCGAACTTACGAGCATTGCGATTGCCCCCGCGACTACGGTTATGAGCGTTGCGAGTATGGGGTAAAAGAGTTTTGCCTGCATATCGTCGACGTTGCACTGGAATTTGACGTAGGCAAACACCACGACCATAGTTACGGCAAAGCCCGTCGTTATGCCTATGGCATACTTTTTGAAATCGGCAAACTTGTCGCGTCTTTTGAACCATACGAGCAAGCCGACGACGATAAACGCCGCAACGAGCGCGACCGCAAGGTAAAGCGCGACGAATTGCAGTTTGTCGGATAAGGTTTCGATATCCATAAAAAAAGTCCTCCTTCTACTCGGGGGAACTTGAAAAGAAAATGCAATATCCGAAACTTACGTTTTGTTGCTTCCTTACGCGAGGATTATCTCACAAGTTTGAGGGTATCATCTCAGCTTTACAGCACCCCTAGCGAGTTTTATTGTATGCGAGAGGATGATTTAAGTCAATTATTTTGCGAAAATAGCCGAAAAATACCTCAAATTTTGTCAAATTGCCCATTTTCTTGACTTAAAATACGAAAAGTATTATATTGTTTACTACATCAACGAAGGAGAGATAACTTTTATGAAAAAGCAGTTCAAGAAGCCGGAATTCAAACTTCTTAAAGAGTTCAAAGCATTCATAACAAAAGGCAACGTTGTCGATCTTGCAGTTGGTATGATTATAGGTGCAGCATTCACCGCAATCGTAACCGCTCTTGTCAACAACATCTTCAAGCCTCTCATCAACGCAATCCCGATGGGCAATTTGCAAGGTCTTATCACTATGCTCGTCGCAAAGAACGCAGACGGTCTTACGGCGGCGGAATGTGCAAAACAAGGCGTAGAATTCGTTGCGGATTTGTCCAAGTCCGTATACATAGACTGGGGCGCGTTCATTATGGCGATAATCAACTTCCTCATCACCGCCCTAGTGTTGTTCGCAATGGTCAAACTTATCAATATGGTTCGCGGCGGATTTACGGGACTTAAACGCGATACGAAATTCCTCGAATCCCTCACCCCAGAAGAAAAAGCAACCATCAAAGGCAAAGTCGCAACCAAAAAAGAACTCAGAGCAATCAAAGCGGCTCGCGACGAAGCGCAAGCAAAAGCGGACGCAGAAGCGGCTGCGGCGGCGGAAGCGGCAAAACCCGAAACCAGCGAAGATTTGCTTCGCGAAATCCGCGACCTTCTCAAAGCGCAACAAGTTGAAAAAGCAACCGCGCTTCTCGACGAAAAGGCAGACAAGGAATAATCCTTGTACCCTCAAAAAACGTTCAAACGAAACCGCTCTTTACGAGCGGTTTTCTTATGCCGTTTTACGGCAATATTTACAGAAATTTATACACCGTTTCACACGCTTTAAGGCAGTTTCGCACGCATTTTGCGGCTATATGCAAATAATCGTGCGACTTTTATTTTCATAATTTGCGGTTATGCTCGCTTTTATTGTACCGATATTGACTTTTACGTCAAAAAGTGTTATTGTGTAGCGGTGCGCAAATCGCGCGTAAGGATGTGAAATTATGATTGTTTCAACTCTTTCTATGATGGAAGCCCACAGTATGGCAGGATATATCGTCTTGCTTGCGTTGGGCATTCTTTTCGTCGTCAAAGGCGGCGACTGGTTCGTTGACGCGGCAAGTTGGATTGCGGAAGTGTCGGGAATCCCCACTTTCATAATCGGCGCGACAATAGTCAGCGTGGCAACCACAATCCCGGAAATTTTGGTATCTAGCATATCCGCAGCGCAAGGTCAGGCGGCTATGGCAATCGGAAACGCCGTAGGCTCGGTCAACTGCAATATCGCGCTCATTATGGCAATCTCGCTCGTGTTCACCGCACCGCTTTTCAAACGCAAAGACTACGTCATCAAAGTTGCAATCCTCATCGCGATCATCGCTCTGCTCTGGGGTCTCAGTTCAAACGGCACGTTCAACTGGTGGAACGCAATCATTATCCTTGCTATGTTCGTGCTTTTCCTCATAGAAAACATCATCAGCGCAAAAAAACACGCCGATTCGCTCATAAACGAGAAAGGCTTTGAAAGCATAGAGGAAAACCAAGCCAAAGGCGAAGGCATACTTTTTGACTACTTCCAAAAGAAAGAAAGCCAAAAAATCGTGCTTAAAAAGACGGGTATGGTCATCGAGAAAAAGGACATCGTAAAAAATGTTTTCGTCTTTATACTCGGCGCGGCAACCATATTCGTGGGCGCGCAACTTATGTGCGACAACGGCGCGGAATTTGCTCGCGCGCTCAACGTCCCCGAAGGCATAATCGGCGTTACGATTTTGGCAGTCGGAACTTCACTTCCCGAACTCGTCACTGCAATCACCGCAATCGTCAAGAAGAAATCCGACTTGTCCGTCGGCAACGTCATCGGCGCGAACATCATCGACTTGTCGCTCATTCTACCCCTTTGCACGTTCATAACTCTCGGCAAAACAGGCAATCCCCTTCCCGTCGACGCACAATCGCTCACAATCGACTTCCCGTTCTGCCTCGCGGTCGCAGGCTTTGCGCTTATCCCCGCATTGATTATGGGCAAATTCAAACGTTGGCAAGGCGCGATTTTGCTTGCTGGTTACGTCACCTACATCGTACTTCTCGTCCTCAACACCGTCGGCACGATTGCAATTTTCTAATTCAAAACAGCATTAGTATAAAGAAAATAAAAAAAGTCCCATCCGAATCGGTCAAAACGTTACCGGTGCGGATGGGTACCTATTGGTGGAGATAAGCGGGATCGAACCGCTGACCTCTTGAATGCCATTCAAGCGCTCTCCCAGCTGAGCTATACCCCCATAGGTCTTTCTTGTTTGCTCAATCATATTACATCATTTTTGAGATATATACAAGCGATTTTCTCTTTTTTATCGGTTTATTTTAATTTTGAAAAGTAATTAACGTATATTATTCACGAAAATTTCTTATCAATTTCTATTTCTTCTTGTTCACTTGCTTTTCTTCACCGTTTCAACAATCAAACAAAAGCATATCGCGGCAACATAATATTGAACAAAATTATTGACTCAAATCGCTGGACTTTACGCAAGCGACGTGCTAAACTTTGTACATCATCTCGATAGAGGTGCGGATTTTATGACAAGCCGACGGCGCAGACTTCGCCGCGGTGGGAAAGGAAAATCCGCCGAAAGAACGGTACGTTCGGTCTGGAACGGTCGCTCTTGGGACAACGCAGAATATGCGTTGTACTGTCACCGCAAGGTGGAGCGCTATCAACGTTGAGCGATATTTCGTATCCGCAATGTTGTTGGCATTGCGGATTTTTTTATCCCCGATGCGATTGCCCGTCGATTTGTAAAATACTTTTCGCAGGAGAAACAACTATGAAAAAAACTTTCAAAATCATCGTTTCGGTGCTGATTTTGGCTGTTTTGGCAGTCTCGGTGGTTATGCTGAGTGCGTGCAACAAACAAGACGAGAACAAAGAAAAACTCGTCGTCGGGCTTGAATGCGGATATATTCCCTTCAATTTCACCCAACAAACCGACGCAAACGGCGGCATAAAGATAAGCAATGCGGACGGCTACGCAAACGGCTACGACGTGATTATAGCAAAGCGAATCGCAGACGCTCTGGGCAAAGAACTCGTCATAGTCAAAACCGAGTGGGACTCGCTCGTCCCCGGCGTTTCGGCAGGCACGCTCGATTTGATTATCGCAGGCATGAGCCCCACCGCCCAAAGGCGCGAATCCATTGACTTTTCAAACGCCTACTACGAAAGCAACCTCGTCATAGTAGTAAGAAAGGACGGCGCATACGCGCAAGCGAGCAATCTCGACGATTTTTCGGGCGCGAAAATTGTTGCGCAGCAAGGCACTTTCCACGAAAAAGCGTTGCAAGAGCAAGGCGAGCAACACGGCATAACCGTCGGAACGTCTATGGCGACCTTCCCCGAAATGACGATTGCGCTCAACGCAAAAACCATTGACGGATACGTCGCCGAAGAACCCGGCGCGATTGCGGACTGTGCGGCAAACGAGGCTTTGACCTTCGTTCACCTCACCAACAACGACACGGGATTCACCGCAAGCGCGGAAGATACGCAAATCGCAATCGGTATGAAATACGGATTCGAGTATAAGGACGCCATAAACAACATTCTTGCAGGCATATCGCAAGAGGAACGACTCGCAATTATGCAAGACGCCGTCACTTACTCGACCGACAACACGACCGTTAAATCCACTTTCTTTTCGAGAATCGGAAATATTATCAAAACCTACTATCTATCCATATTAAAAGGCGTTGGCTACACCATTTTGGTTGCAATCGTCGGAACGGTCGCAGGCTTGTTTATAGGTCTTTTGATAGGTATGTATCGCACTCTCGACGCGCCTAAAAACAAAGTGCTTGCCGTGCTCAAAAAAATCGGCGACGTGATTTTGTCGGCGTACATCGAAGTGTTCCGCGGCACGCCTATGATGGTGCAAGCAATGGTTATTTTCTGGGGCTCTGCGCTCATCAACGACGGCAACACTATGAACGTCACCGTCGCGGGCCTTATCATCGTTTCCATAAACACGGGCGCGTATATGGCGGAAATCGTCAGAGGCGGCATTATATCAATCGATAAAGGACAATTCGAGGGCGCGCAAGCGATAGGTATGACGCACTCGCAGACGATGTGGAACGTCGTTTTGCCGCAAGTGCTTCGCAACATTATGCCGAGCGTCGCAAACGAATTTGTCATCAACATCAAGGACACGTCGGTGCTGAACGTCATAGGCTTCACCGAACTGTTCTTCTACGGAAAATCAATCGCACTCAACACCTACGCGATATTTGAAACCTATCTCGTGGTTGCGGCGATATACTTCATACTCACCTTCACCATAACCAGAATTTTGCGCCTCGTCGAAAAGAAAATGGACGGCAAAAAGGATTATCAGATTATGGGTTCGCAAAATATGGACGCAGAATCTATGTTGCGCGAGAAAAAAGCATTAGGGGGCAACGAACAATGAGCGAAAATATAAACGATACGCGAATCGAAACGAATAACGAGCAAAACGCCGTCGTCGCAAGCGACGTGCAAAACACCCAGTTAGATACCGAAAATATCGACGGCAACGCAAGCGGCGATACGACCAAAAGCGCGACCGAGAATACAAGCGAAAGCACCGCCGCACCCGTCATAGAAGTGCAACATCTCGGCAAGACGTTCGGCACGCACGAAGTGCTGAAAGACATCGACTTCGACGTTGACAAAGGTGACGTGACTTGCATAATCGGCTCGTCGGGAAGCGGAAAATCCACCCTGCTTCGTTGCATAAACCTCTTTGAAACGCCGACCGCGGGCGAAATATATTTTCACGGCGAAGACGTGACGAAAACCAAAAGCGCGCCCAAATACCGCGAAAAAGTGACGATGGTGTTTCAATCCTTCAATCTTTTCAACAATATGAGCGTGCTTGCAAACTGCACGATAGGTCCGCGCAAAGTGCTGAAAATGAAAAAAGCCGAAGCAAACGACGTCGCAATGAAATATCTCGAACTCGTCGGAATGAGCGCGTACGTCAACGCAAAGCCTCGCCAACTGTCGGGCGGACAAAAACAACGCGTGGCAATCGCTCGCGCGCTTGCTATGTCGCCCGAAGTCATACTCTTTGACGAACCTACTTCCGCCCTCGACCCCGAAATGGTGGGCGAAGTGCTGGAAGTTATGAAAGAACTTGCAAAAACGGGACTTACTATGATTGTTGTCACGCACGAAATGGCGTTTGCGCGCGACGTTGCAAACAAAGTCGTGTTTATGGACGGCGGCGTTATCGTGGAAGAAGGTGCGCCCGAACAAATCTTCACCGCGCCAAAAGAAGAACGCACGAGAGCATTCCTCTCTCGTATGCTTGCCGAAAAACAAAACGGTTAAACATAGGATACAATCGCCCAAAATAAAGAAAAATCGGATATCTAAACGCATAAAAGGAATGTGAAAGCATTCCTTTTTGTTCGCAAAAAAATCGACTTTCCATAGAAAAAAGCAACATTCGTTTACACGAATCTTAAATAAAAAATATATTAACAGATATTTTAATATTATCAATAAAAAACAAAAACTTGCGAACTCGGACAATGTGTGCTACATTTTTGTTGAAGCGAATCGCTTTGCGGAAATATGAACAAAAAAGCATTTTTGAAAACTATAATCCTTATTTTGACGATATGCGTGGCGTGCTGCGCGCTTTTTGCGTGCAACGAAAAACCCGACGATACGCCCGAGCCTACCCCGACGCCGACGCCCGAACCCGAACCGCCGAAGTTTTACGAAGCAAAAGACGGCTACGAATACGGCGAGGACGTCGAAATAACTTATCACTCGCAAGTGACGAACGACTTAAAACACGCCTACGTCACCCTACCCGCAAACTACGACGAAAACAAAAAATATCCCGTGCTTTATCTTTTGCACGGTATGGCTTGCACCCACAAGAGTTGGCTTGAAATGTGCAACGCAAAATACGTCGTGCAAAATCTCGTCGTCGAGGAAAACGTAAAAGAAATGATAATCGTGTCCGTCAACAGCATCGTGACGGAAGGCGAAATTGCGCCGTCCACTTTCAGCGAGGACTACTGCACCGCGTTCGACAAGACGGGCGAAGACATAATTACGTCGCTTATGCCCTACGTCAACGAGCATTATTTCACCCTCACCGACAGAAAAAACACCGCCATTGCGGGCTTTTCTATGGGCGGTCGCGAAACGTTGCTCACCGCTTTTGCGTATCAGGATTATTTCAACTACGTCGGCGCATTCTCGCCGTCGGGATTCGGCAAAAAAGCCGTGTCTTTCGACACCACCGTACCCGATTTTAAGTACGAGGACGGCAAGAGTTTCGACGTCGTTATGCTTGCAATAGGCAACGTTGACACGATGACGAGTTTGTTCTACCCCGCAATCGACCAAAAACTCACGCAAAACGGAATCGAACATCTAAGCAAAAAATATCAAGGCGGACACGACCAAAGCGTATGGCGCGCGGCACTTTACGACTTCGTGCAACTCATTTTCACTGAAAACCAATAAAAATCGGTTATCTAACCGTACAAACACAAATTTTGCGTCATAACGGCGGCATAAAAGAGCGATGCTTTGCGGATTGCTCTTTTTTATTAATTATCGGTCATTTTGTATTCCGATTTGACTTTGCGCAAATTTTTCTATAATATAGAAACGTAAAAAAATAAAACGAGGGTAATTATGAACAAAAAAATCGTTTTTGCAGTGCTTCTTGTGCTTGTGCTTACTCTTTCGTGTTCTTTCTTCGTCGGTTGCAACGACAAAGACGAAGCGAAAGTGCTGTTTTACGACGATTTCAACGGCGAACTTGACACGAGCGTTTGGAACGTACACAACGAAATCCGCAGAGGCGGCTACTGGGATAAGGACCAAGCCTTCACGAAAGACGGCAATCTCGTGCTTCGCACCGTGCAAAAAGAGGACGGCAAGTTCTATATGGGCGCAATCGACACGATGAACAAGTACGAAACGCATTTCGGATATTTCGAGGCAAAAGTGCTTCTTCCCAAAGCGAGCGGAATCTGGTCGGCGTTCTGGCTTATGCCGCAAGGTATGATGAACGGCAATCCCACAAGCGACGTCAGCATTACGGGTGCCGAAATCGACATTATGGAATCGCCCTACTACAACCCCATCGGATTGAAGAACGTTATGCCCACCGACAAAGACACCTATCAATGCGCGGTGCACGTCGGCGACTACGGCGACAACTATCTCAAAAAGGAAACTCTCATCAATTCGGACAAGGTTAGCGGCGTTGACGTCAACATTTACGACGGCTGGCACACTTTCGGCGTTGACTGGACAAGCGAATACTACCGCTTCTATTACGACAGACAACTTGTGTTTGAAATCACCGACAAGAGATACATTTCGACCGTGCAAGACGATTATCTGTTCTTCTCTATCGAAATCGGCGGAAGCAACGGCGAAGCGGCAAAACCCGACTTCTTGTTTGCAAACAGCGTATTCGAGAACCCCGAAGGAACGTTCCCCATCGACTTCCTCGTCGATTACGTCGCAGTCTACTCGAAATGTCCCTTCTGATAAAACGAGCAAACGATAATATAATCAAAATACAATCACGCTATAACGAAAGAATCTCGCAACTTGCGAGATTCTTTTTTTGCTTTTTATGCTTAACGTTTTTGTATAACTCGAGGTTGGTATAAATTGACATTCCGTTATGCGCAAATTCTTGCGATAAAATCGGCTTTTTTCGTCGCTTTACGAATGGATTTTTTCAATCAACGCATTGTTGACTTGATACGTCGAACTCGGCGTTATTGCCGCCGTATTTGCATATCCGTAAACTTTGAGCGAAAGATTATCCACAATCGATTGCAAGAATTGCGGCATTCCCGACGCCGACATATCAACGTCTTTCAAATCAACGCAATTTATCATTTCTTCTTCCATTCTCAAATCGAGATACGTCGGTGCGTCGATAATTCCGTTATGTACGTCAACGCCCGACACAATGAATGCAAGATGAAGGTAGTCTTTTTTATCATTCGTATCGATATATCTAAACGAGTCGAATTGAGGACAGTTGCGCACGAGTTGTCCAAAATAACTTGCAAGGACAGTATCTATACCCTCGTTGCCTGTTTGAATGAGTTTTGCATTGTCGATGTCCTGCCAGTTGTACGCCATAAAGAAGCCCGTTTGTCTTACGATGGCGTTTATGCCCGCATTGTAGAAATACTTTATGAAATAATCCTCGTTTTCCTTTGCGTAAGCCCCGTCCTTATCCTTGTTCTTCGTTTGATTGACAAATCTGTATTGCGTACCCGATTTCATCGTGTAATGCTCGTAGGCTATTGACATCAGCGAACCGAGCGTATTCGAACTTATGATGTTGTGCAAGTTGACGTGAGAATAGCAAGGCTTTACTATTTTCTTTTGCGTCGTAGGATCGATGTCATCCGTATCGTTCATTCTTATAGGCACATAAAACGCTGCTTGCGTGATATTTCTCACTATGCATCCCGTAAACGAAACATCCGCATTAAACACGTTAACGCCTTGTTTACCGTTTTCGATAATTGAATATTCGATTGTGATTCCGCCGCCGTCTTCCTCGCCGTATCTGAACCATTCGTCGCCGACTCTCATAACGTGACCGGTAAACGAAGTTGTATCTTCCGCATTCGAGATTTCGTCTTTCCCGTCGATTTCGGTCGCTCTGAGGATAATGTTGCTTATCGTTACGCCGTTTTGACCGATTTGAACCATATAACTGTTGACGCTTTGACCTTGCGAAGCAGAGATTTTGTGATTGTTGCCGTATACGTCACCATACAACCAAACACAACTATAGTAATTAATAGTTTCTTTAACTTTGCCTTCGTCGTCATATTCCTCTTTGAATCTGCAATCGCCTTCCAAACAAATTGCATATGTCTGCTTTGACAACGAAGTGTTTTCGACAATGTAAACCGCATCATAGGCTTCGTTGCGCCAAACCTCTTTTTCTTCGCTCTTTATATTTTCTTCGCTCTTTGCGTACGCTTTTTGATCGTCGCACGCTTTGAGCAACTCGTCGATATTGCTCACCGCAACGCCGTAGACTACGTTCAAAGTGACGGTTTCGGTGGTGAATCTCGTCATACCCTCGTACTTGGGGTATCTTGCGCTGACCTTGACGACCACTTTTTGCTTGCCCTTGCCTTCGAGTGAGTCGTTGAACACGACTTTGTTGGCAACGAGCGTATCCATAGAGGCGTACTCGCAGCCCTCTACGATTTCAAAAACGTATGCGGAATAGAAATCGGCAAGTTGTGCGACTGTTGCGTTTTCGGGTTCGCCTTGCACGATAACGTGCGTGTAGTTTGCCGTCTTTGCGTTGCTCGCTTTCACGTCGATATATCTTTCGCTTGCAAAAACGGTTTCGCGCGCAATGCCTATGGCAAGCGACGCGTCCGACGTGCGAAGTTGAATTTGCGAAAGTTTGCGCTGTACGTTTATAGTTATGCTCGTGGATTTGCGTCCGACGGTTGCGGTGATTGTCGCAACGCCGCTCGAAACGCCCTTGACTTCGCCCTTGTCGTTGACCGTTGCAACGCTCTCGTTCGAGGACGACCACACTGCATTTTCGATTGCGTGGGTTTCGAGCATATCTTTCCACACCAAATCGAGGTCTAGCATATTTTCGCCGACGGAAAGAACGTAGCCGCTTCCGTTTTCGTAAAAACGACTGTTGTTGATTGTGACTTCGCCGTCAACGCAACTCTCGATAGTGAGTCGTGCGCCGTTCTTTACGGTTATCACGGCGGTATTTTCGGTCATTGTCAAAATTCCCGATTCGTCCACCGTTGCGCCGTTAACGTTTGTTATATCCTCTTTCACGACGCCGATTTCTTCGAGAGTCAAAGATTTTTTGCTCGTCACGAGGTTTTCGCCGAAGCGAGAACTTGCGCCCTTCTGCTCGACGATAATATCGATTTTGCCTTCGACGTATTCGATTGCATTGACGTTTTCGGTGGAATACACGCTTGCGCGCAAACATATCGTCGTTTGCCCCTCTTTGAGAGCGGTGATAACGCCGTTTGAGTCAACGGTCGCAACGTTTTCGTCCTCGACTTGCCAAATCGTGTGATTGACGATGCTGTCAATCGGCGTATAGGAAGCGAGAATACGCATAGATTCGCCAACGCCCAACGTTGTCGTTTCGTCCTCGCCGACAGCGAGTTCAACTCTTTCAACGTCGTAGCCCATTACGGACACGGTGAGGGTTTTGGACACGGTTTCCGCTTGAGCGCGCACGGTGAATTTGCAAAAGGAACTGACAATCATTTTGCCGGTCGTGTTCGACTCGACTTCCTTGCCGTTTTCGTCGACGAAAGCCGCCGCCGGATATACCTTTTCAAGCAAAATATCCGCCATTTCGGCAATTATAAGGGACGAATCCTTGTAGTACTTGCCACGTGCGATATTGTAGGCATTTTGCCTTTCCGTCGTAGAAAAAGAGCCTTGAGCGAGTTCGGTTTCCAGTTCCGCCGTAAGTGCGGATCGTTTTGCAAGATATTCGTTTCTGCTTGCTTCGGATTGTAAGTCCGTGTACACAACGTCCCCCACGATTTGCCACTCGACCGTCTTGTCGGTGGCTTTTTCGGGGTAAATTTTCGCATCGAGATAGTTGTAGATGTTGACGTTAGAAACCTCGTCGAGAGGTATTTGAAGGTCGTATATTTCCTTGCCGTTTTTGTCGAGCAACTGCAAATCCTCAACAGCGATATGAGCGCTCATCGACACGATGACGGACACAAGCGCAACGACAACCAAAACGATTATCGGTATGAGGATTAAGATTCCAATCATTACTTTCTTCATAGTCTATCCTTTGCAATTTGGTAAATCACTTGTGCAATCTGTCGATCAGTGCGTCGTTGACCTGATACGTCGTCGTGGGCTGGATGTTTTGCTTATTGTCGTAGCCCCATATACCCGCCGACACGTTTTTAAGTATTTTCTCGCCTGCACCTGTTATGCCTGTGTTTTCCACTTGCATATCCGCCGTATTAATGTACGAAAGACGCTTATCTTGCGTGGTGATTTGACTATATACCTTTTCAATTGTGAAGTTTGTTGTAACGCCTGCCGAAACAAAAGCGATGTGAATCCAGCACGCGTCCTTCGAGTCGATGATTCTGCGCGATTCGAAGAAAGAGTTGGTTCTCATAACCTCGTCGCTTGCATTCGCAATCAAAGTGTTGAGATACTCGTTGCCTGCGTCGATAAGCGTCGCGCTCGAAACGGGTTGCCAGTTGTACGCGTCGATAAAGCCCGTCTGATTGAGGACGAAGTTTATGCCGTTTGCATAGAATTTGTCCATAAACCACTTGTCGTTTTCCTCTGCCGTGGCAGCAAAGCGGTAGTCTGTGACTTTGCCTTTTATCGTATAATTCTCATAGTTGACAACCGCAACCGAGCCGAGTGTGTTGGAAAACACGATGTTGTGGAAATTCAAGTGTGCGTAGTACGGATAGAACACTTCGCCGTCGCTGTGCATACGACATTGGGTGTTTATGCCCATAAATTTGAGGTTTCTGATTATGCAACCGTCAAACGTCGCATCCGAATTGTTGACGTTGATCGCCTCTTTTGCGTTTTCAAGGATGCAATATTCCATTCTGACGTTTTCGAGGCGATAAGTGTCCCAACTGACGTGGCTGCCGATAATGCCCAAAATGCCCGTAAAATCTTTGGTGTCTTCCGCACTTTCAAGTGTGTTTTCGGTCTTGTCTTCGGCAATATTGTTGGCACGCAAAATGAGGTTGGACATCGTGACGTTCGACCACGATATACGCATAATTTTGGTGTTTTCGTCGAGTTGGTTGGTTTCGGTGGACAACATAAAGTTGTTGCCGTACACGTCGCCGTAGAAATTGAGTCGTTCGTCCGGACCTACGAGATGTTCGCCTTGCTCTGCAATAGTATAGCCGACGTTACCCTCGAAACAAATCGCATACGTTGTTTTCGACGAGGGATTCGTACGCACGCGGTATACGCTCGAGTCGTAAGCGTTGGTGATTTCGTATTTGATTTGAGAAGGAATAATATTCCCTTCCGCTTCTGCATAGGCGCGTTGATTTTTTGCCGCAACCTCGATTTCGGCAACGGAGGACACCGCAACGCCGTAGATTGCGTTGATTGTGACTTCTTGCGTCGTGAACTTACTCATACCCTCGTACTTGGGATATTTTGCGCTCACTCTGACTTTTATGCTTTGCTTGCCCTTGCCCTCGAGAGCCTTGCCCTCGTCGCTGAAAACGAGTTTGTTGCGCACGGTTTGGTCGAAGTGCGCATATTCGCCGCCCTCTACCACCTCGAAGTTGAACGAGGAATAGAACAAATCGAGTTCTTCGGCGGTTGCGTTTTCGGGCTCGCCTTGAACGACTATGAGAGTGCTGTTTGCAATCTTCGTATCGTCGCTTCTTACGCTCGTGGGATTGAGGAATCTTTGGCTTGCAAACACCGTTTCTCTTGCAAGACCGACGGCAAGCGAGGCTTGCGATGTGCGAAGTTGCACGGAAGCGAGTTTGTTTTGAACGTTTATCGTCACGCTCGCACTCTTTCCGTTTGCGGTTGCCGTTATCGTTGCAAGACCGCGCGAAACGCCTTTGACTTCGCCTTTTTCATTGACGGTCGCAACGCTTTCGTTGTTGGACTTCCACGAAACGTTCGTCAAAACGGTTTCGTTGGTCATATCCGCCCAAATCGCAGAGAGTTTGAGAGTATGCTCGCCAACAGCCAGAACGTAGCCGTCGTCGCGGTATTCGTAGAAATCTTTGTTGTTTATGACGATTTCGTCCGCATCGCACTTTTCGATTTCGAAATTCTTGCCGTTTACGCTCAAAACCGCCTTGTTTGCGGTTATTTTAACTTCGCCTTTTTCAATCGTGCAACCGCTGACCGCTACCGCTTCGCCGCTTATGCCGAGTTCGGAAAGCGTGAGCGTAGATTTGCTCGTCACGATTCTGCTGCCGTAGCGCACGCTTGCGCCGTTTGCGCTTACTTCGACTTCGCAAGTGCCGTAGACCTTTGCACCCGTCGAGAACACGCTTGCGCCGTGAGATATGACCGCTTTGCCTTCGCCGACGCCGGTTACTACGCCGTTTTGGTCGACGATTGCCACTTGCGTATCGGAACTCGTCCACTCGCTGTCGTTGACGATGCTGTCAATGGGCGTATAGGACGGAATGAGGCGCACCGATTCGCCAACCGAGAGTTTGCCCTCGCCGCTCTGCGCACGCACTTCCACGCGTTCAACGTCATAGCCGACCACTTTTACGCCGATGGTTTTGCTGACGTTTTCGGCAACCACCTGCACCGTAAACGTACAGTACGAGCCGATGACGATTTTGCCCGACGTGCTGGACGCCGTTTCGTTTCCGTTCTCGTCGACGAAGGTAGCAGCAGGCCACACTTTCGCACTCGACGACGGATTGTTTATATACTGTTTGTATTTGTTCTCATACTCGCTGTCGGTGTAGGATATATCACCGGAAATCTTCCACTCTATGGTGTAATTGTTCGCCTTTTGAGGGGAAACGACGACGTCGAGATAATCTTTGAGATTGACCACTTTGTCCGCTACGTCTTTGAAATTCAGCGGAAGTTCGTATATGGTATTGTCCGAATCCTTATACTTTAATTCTATATTTTCAACCGCAATATGCGCTTGCGCCGAAACGATCGAGGAAACCATCGCGACGACGAGAAGAATAATAATCGGTATAAGAATGAGTATACCTATCATCACTTTTTTCATAATGCGAATTTCCTTTTCTTACGGAATGATTTTTTGATAACGCTTGTTGAGGTTGACGAAAAGTCCCGCAAGCGAACCTGCGAGCAACAGAAGCGTTACGCCGCTCAAAATGAGGTATATCGCGTTCATATTTCCGCCGATCGGCACACCGCCTATCGAAAACGGGAAGAAACTGAACAACATAGTGAACAGACCATATGCGATTGCCGCCACGATGCCGACGATGAGTGCGAGAGCGACGTTTTTGTTTGCCGCCACAAGTTCGCCGTCGCCCGATACGTTGAACGTCGGGGACTTGATGTCCGCAATCATACTGAGGCAAGTGAGGCTCAAAACGAGCATTTCCGCAATGCCGAAAATCGCGCCCACGTCAAGCGGCGTAAGCAAATGTCCGCCCGCCTCGCTCGTGTAGTATCCGCCCGAAACCGCGCAAGAGAGCGCAACCGAAAGCGAACCCGTCATCGTGTAAAGCAAGAACTTGACGAGAATCTGATTGGTGTAACTTACGGGTATTATCTTCGTGTGGTAGAAGCAGTTGCCTTCCCTCGATATGCAAGTCGAGGCAAACGACACGATAATCGTGACGAATATGACGATAACCATAAGCGTAAGACCGGGCATAATGCTCGCGCCGACGCTTTCCGTACCCATAGTGGCGGCGAGTCTGTTGCAGAAAAACACCATTACGGGCGCGGCGCACGCCATTGCGAAGTACTGGAAGGAATAGTTGAAACTTCTCAGAATGAGATAGAACTCACGTCTGAAAAGCGCGTACCACACCGGACGGCGCACGTCTTTGATTTTCTTTTTGAAAGAAGCCTTTTGCGTTTCGATTCCGTAAAGAATGGTTTTGTAGTACTCTCTCGTGGTCACGAAGTACGCGCCCACGCCGAACGCTACGTTGACGAGGAACATATAGAGGAATCTCAACGCGTATTGACCGTTTGAAAGCCCTGCGTATTTTCTTCCGTTTATGATTTCCGCATACCAGTTGAACGGATATGCGTTTTGCGCAAAGTGCTTGTATCTTGCAATCATATCCGCAGAGAATATCGTTTGATTGGAATCTTTGAGATATTTCAACACGTTGCTGAGGGACACGAGGTAGAGCACGAACACACCGCAAATCACGATAATCGTGAAAATCAGCACCAAAAGAAACTGATTCTTTACGAGGTTGAGCACCTTCATAACGGGCACGGCGATTATGTTTGCGATAAAGAACGGCAAAAGCGTACTCAAAAGCACTATGCCGATATAAGCAAAGTAGTCGCCAACGCTTGCGTGCGTCACGATTCCGAACGAGATATAGAACGGAAGCATAGTGAGCAAGCAGGTGACGAGATTGTGCAAATAGCAGTAAATGGATTTTGCAACGAGAATCTCTTTGCCGCTGACGGGAAAGCGCAACAGCATTTCGTTGTCGCCGTTCTGATATAGGTTTTTAATGACCGTACTCGTCGAAATTATGGTTGCAAGCGCAATCGTAAACGTCGCAATGATAACCAAAAACTCGATACGCAAGCCCGAACGGGTCACGAATACGTTGCTCAAATAATATATGCCCGTCACAAGCACGGCGTAAACGAGGATAAAGAACAGCGCGTTGCCCGCTTGTGCGAGTTTTTTCAAATGCCCCGTACCCTGCGAAATGCCGTATCTCGATTTGAGGTCGAGTCTGAAAAGCGTTTTCACGCTCTGCATAGAAAACGGAGTTTTTTCCATCACTTTTCCTCCACGATGTCCACGATCTCTTCGACGACGACTTCTTCATCGCTTTGAGGCGGCAACTGAGGACGCATATCCGGGCTTTCTTGCGCAACATAGTCCTCAAACAATCTTTCATCGTAAGTTCCGGTAACGCGGAAGAAGGTTTCTTCGAGGTTTGCCTTGTTCGCGTCGTTGCCGGCAAGGTCGATTATGTCGATGAGATGTCCGTCGTTGACGATTGCCGCTCTGTGGCAGAGTTTCTTCACGAGGTCGAGGTTGTGACTCGAAAAGAAAACCGTGTTGCCCTTTGCGCAATGCTCTCTCATATACGAGATGATTTCGGCAGTCGATTGCGGGTCAAGACCCATCATAGGTTCGTCAAGCACCCAAAGTTTCGGATCGTGAATGAGCGCAGCGATGATACAAATCTTTTGTTTCATACCGTGCGAATACGACTTGATTTGTCTGTCGATCGCGTTTTCGAGTTTGAAAAGTTTGGCATAGCGATCGATACGTTCGGTACGCACGAGTGAGGGAACTTTGTAAAGGTCGGCGACGTAGTTGACGTATTCCCTTCCCGTAAGACGTTCGTAAACGGAATGGTTGTCGGGAACGTAACCCATTTCCATCTTGGCTTTTATCGGCTCTTTCACGATGTCGTGACCGCAGATGGTTATCGTGCCACTGTCAAAAGGCAGTATGCCCGTGAGGCACTTTATCGTCGTGGATTTGCCCGCGCCGTTTTGTCCGAGAAATCCGAAGATTTCGCCCGGACGCAATTCAAAAGATATATCGTCAACCGCGACTCTGTCGCTCTTTGGGTAAGTTTTTTTCAAGTGTTCTACTTTAAGCATAAAAATTGTTCTCCTTCGAGTTTCTTAGGGCATACGCCCCTTATGTGCGCGTACGCATACGCGCGCAAATGCGCAAGCGAGAATACGCCTGCCGCCAAAAGTTCTTAAATATCATTGCATACAAATAGGTGAAATGCTCAAAAATGCGTTCGAGGCGCAAATGTCGTCGTTCCTCAATGCAAATCCTTTGACCGTGCGCGAGTCGCATTTTATGTCGCGGCGTACGTTCTGAAACGAGCGTATCGCGTTGACGCGCGCAATGTAGGTCGCAACGTAAACGAAAAACAAAAACGTCAACACCGTAATATAGGCAATCGTCATATTGACGATAATCGCCCTAAACGTGAAAAACGAGAATTGATGGAAAGAATCCCTGAGCAACGCAACCGTAATAACCGTCGTGGCACACGCCGAAAAATACCTGCGAATACGGCGCGGAAAACACCTTGCCACCATAAACAGGATAAGCGCGGCAAACAGCCCTGCAAATGTCTTTGCAAAGCCTACGAGATAATCCGCTGCTTGTGTCAGAAACGACAAAAAGTCCATTCTTTCCTCTTGCCACGCGCTTTTATAGTGCATACATACATGCGTATATACGCCATATGCGCATGCGCAATCCTTTTTTGTATTTTACCAGTATAAACTCATATTGTCAAATTAAAAACTATATTTTGCGGTCGAGCGCGGTTTTTAGCACAATTTTTAAGGGTGTTTTAATTCGTCTCATTCGCTTGACTATATTTCAAACAAAGCGTATAACATTGACTTGACGAAAGAAACTCGCACCTTATGACGAGTTTCAAACGTCCTAAAACCACGTTGCGCCGAACACTCGATTCGGCACAGGAAGGCTATATATGTTCACTCAAACTTTATCCGCAATAGCATATTTTGAAATTTTGCTTCCGCTTGCGCTCATACTTCTTTGCGCCAAACTTTTCTCGCTTTTGGGCAAGAAAATAGGGCTTCCGCAAGTGGTTGGCATGCTTATTGCAGGCATACTTCTCGGCTTTATCAAGTACATCCCAAACCAAACCGTATTCACCGATTACACCCTCGAAGGTCTGTCCTTCCTAGCAAAAATCGGCGTTATACTAATTATGTTTTCGGCAGGACTCGAAACCGACCTCAAACAGTTCAAAACCAGCGGCCTTCCGTCCGTTTTGATTACGATTCTGGGCGTTTTGTTCCCTCTCGGATTCGGGTTTTTGGTTGCGACTTCGTTTAACGGCGGATTCAAGGATATGACTCAACACCAAGTCATAACCAACCTCTTTTACGGCGCGATTTTGGCGGCAACCAGCGTCAGCATAACCGTCGCCGCACTCAAAGAACTCGGCAAACTCAACACCAAAGTCGGCACTTCGATCGTCGCCGCCGCAATCCTCGACGATATTATAGGCGTCATTCTTCTTTCCCTTTTCATATCCCTCGACAAGGGCAACGGACTCGACGGAATCGGAATCGCAATCGGAAAAATGATAGGCTTCTTCGCCGCCGCAATCGGCGTTGGTATCGTTGCGCACCTGCTTCTCAAACACTACCTCAAACGCCACCCCGAACACCATAGACGTATCCCGATTATAGGCTTTGCGATGTGCTTCTTCTTTGCGTACGCCGCGGAAAAATGGTTCGGCGTTGCGGACATCACGGGCGCGTACGTTGCAGGCATTATGCTTTCCACCCTCTCCGAATCGGGCTACATCGACAGAAAAGTCGAGGTCAGCAACTATATGATTTTCGCACCCGTTTTCTTTGCAAGCATAGGCATAAATGCGGATTTCGGCGCGATTTCGCCCACAATCGTCGGCTTCGGCTTTGCATTTATCGCCGCAGGACTTTTGGGCAAAGTTATCGGTTGCGGACTCGGCTCGCTCATTTGCAGATACTCGTTTATGGACAGTCTGCGCGTGGGCATCGGTATGATGGCAAGAGCGGAAGTCGTGCTCGTCTGCACGCAAAAGGGCGTTGACAGCGGACTCGTAGACGCGTCGATTATGCCCTTCGTTTTGATATTGATTATCGTGTCTTCCCTTCTCACGCCACTGCTGCTGAAACTTACCTACAAACACGACAAATCGAACGATACGCCGAGCGACACGCCTATCAACCCGCCCCTTATTTCCGACGAACCGACGAGCGAGGAAGACACTGCCGCACCCGAAAGAATTAATAATTAATAATGAATAATGAATAATGAATAATTGTGGGTGGGCTCTGCCCACACCCGAAACTAAAACTTATTCGTAGCCTACTCGTATACGGAATTTACTATTTCGAAGACGAGATAAAAAACCGCCGTCCGCGATTATATCGCGGACTTTTTTAATGTCAACTCGTTCGAAGCGCACTTATAAACGGTATGTGTCAATTCGCAGATAGGGAAAACACCTGAGGAAAGGGGAAATTTTAATTAAAGTACACGCGCTACACTTTTGTATAGTGAGCAATACAAAAACTCTATAAGCGGCTCGCGTTCCGTCTTTGAAATTACTTTTCGTAACCATTATAAAAATAATCGCACCCAAACAGATGTATAACGCGAAAGAGACACCCGAACGGCAACCCTAATTTACTAATCGTAAATGAGTTGACGGGCGGGTGTCTCTGACAAAGTTAGACGCTGTTTGGTGCGATTATTTTATAATGGAAGGGTTCCAGTGGGGATCCGCCTCAAACCCCATAATCTTCACTGCCGTTGCCGCTACGTCGGAAAGTCCGAACGAACCGTCTGCGATTTCACAATCGTAGTTGTAGACGATGAACGGAACGGGATTGAGCGAGTGCGCGGTACGCACGGAAATGACGCCTTTCTTGTTCTTTTCGAGCATTTCGTCGGCGTTGCCGTGATCGGCGGTGACGATGAGCGCGTAATCGTGCTTTTTGACGACAGGAAGAAGTCTCGCAAGAGCGAGGTCAACCGCTTCTACCGCTATCCTCGTTGCGTCGAGATTGCCGGTGTGTCCAACCATATCGCCGTTGGGATAGTTGCAACGGATGAAGCCGTATTGCTCGGATTCGATCGCCTCGATAACCTTGTCGGTGACTTCTGCGGATTTCATCCACGGACGTTGATCGAAAGGCACATTGTCGGAAGGCACTTCGTCCCAAACTTCGAGTTCGTCGCTGAACTTTTCAGAGCGGTTGCCGTTCCAGAAATACGTGACGTGACCGTACTTTTGCGTTTCGGACACGGCATAGGATTTCACGCCGTGATTGACGAGAAATTCGCTGAGCGTGTACTTGATTTGCGGCGGTTCGACGAGGAATCTCTTTGGCAAATGCAAGTCGCCGTCGTATTGAAGCATACCTGCGTAAAGCACTTTGGGCATATTGCCTCTGTCGAAGCCGTGGAAGTCGGCATTGTCGAACGCCATAGAGATTTCGATGGCTCTGTCGCCGCGGAAGTTGAACAAAATCACACTGTCGCCGTCGTGCATTGCGCCGACGGGTTGACCGTCCTTTTTGATGACGAAAGCAGGCAAATCCTGGTCGATAATGCCGGGGTTTTCGTTGCGGTAAGTTTCGATGGCTTCGGTTGCGCTCGCAAACCCTCTGCCCTCGCCGTAAACGTGGGTGTAGAATCCCGCTTTAACCATATCCCAGTTTGCGAAATATCTGTCCATCGTGATGACCATACGACCGCCGCCGCTTGCTATACAGGCGTGGAAATTATCGTCGTTCAATTCCGACATAGCGTTTTCGAGCATATCGACGTAAGTGAGCGCGCTCGTTGCCGGAACGTCTCTGCCGTCAAGCAAGACGTGAACAAACACTTTCTTTACACCGTCGCGCTTTGCGCCCTTAATCAATGCGATTAGATGCCCGATATTGCTGTGTACGTTGCCGTCCGAGAGCAAGCCGATGAAGTGCATTGCGCTTGCGTTTGCAACGCAGTTGTTTTTGAGTTCTTGCCATGCGGCAGACTTGAAAATGTCGCCGCTTTCGATGGCTTCCTCGACGAGTTTTGCACCTTGCGAATAGACTTGACCGCACCCGAGTGCGTTGTGTCCCACTTCGCTGTTGCCCATATCGTCGTCGCTGGGCAGACCGACTGCCGTGCCGTGTGCCTTGATGTAAGTGTTCGGACAGTCTTTCAAAAGCATATCCAAAGTCGGCTTATTTGCAAGCGAAACAGCGTCGCCGAGTCCTGTTTTCGACTTTCCGACGCCGTCCATAACAACCAAAACGAGTTTTTTCATAGTTATATCCTTTTTGTTGTAAATAATTTTTATACGGTTAGATTGCCGATTTTGCGGCACGACGTGCCACGCAAAACTCGGCAATCCTTTTTTTTGAACACTAAATTCCAATTAGTCGTTAAAAACTTAGTAGTTGACGACTTGCGAGAAATCGACCGCCTTCAAAGACGCGCCGCCGATAAGTCCGCCGTCGATTTCGGGCATAGACATAAGTTCTTTGACGTTCTTGGGGTTCATACTTCCGCCGTATTGAATACGAACGCGATTTTCAGCGCACTTGGGGCAATAAAGTTCCGCCATAGTTCTGCGAATGATTGCGATGGTTTCGTTTGCGACTTCCGCCGTTGCGGTTTTGCCCGTACCGATTGCCCAAACGGGTTCGTATGCGATGACAATGTTGTCGAGTTCGTCTTTGTCGATACCATCAAATGCGCCTTTGATTTGGCGAATAAGCACGTCGTCAACCATGCCTGCTTCTCTTTCTTCGAGAGTTTCGCCTACGCAAATGATGGGTTTAAGACCTGCCGCAAGAGCCGCTTTTGCGCGAGCGTTGACGGTTTGGTCGGTTTCACCGAAGTATTGACGACGTTCGGAGTGACCGATGATGACGTATTCAACGCCGAGTTCGACGAGCATCTTTGCGGAAATTTCGCCGGTAAATGCGCCTTTTTCAGCCCAGTGTACGTTCTCTGCTCCGACTTTGATGTTGGTCGCTCTTGTCATTTCGACTGCGGTTGCAAGATCGGTGTACGGCGTGCAAATGACGACGTCGCATTGAGCGTCCTTAACGAGCGGCGCAAGGTCGGCGATAAGTGCCTTCGTATCGGCGATGGTGTTGTTCATTTTCCAGTTTCCTGCGATAATGGGTTTTCTCATATTAGCCTCTAAAAGTGGTATTTTAATGTTGTACGCCTACGGCGTAAGTTTGGTTTGGTTGGATTACACGCCCGCTTGTTTTTTTGTGTAACGACAGCAATAATCGGATGAAGAACAAGGAAGCGTGCGTTCGCTACAAAACCCAGCGTACAAAGCGTACGCGATTTTGTAGCGAATGTATGCTGACAAAGTTAGTGCTTGTCGTGGAACGACTGCGCAAATTGAATGAAGAACAAGGAAAAGTCAGTTTTCGCACCCGCCTAGCGTACTTTTTCGTACGCGACGGGTAAGAAATCTGATTTTGACACAGTTATTCGTCAATTTGCACGGTCGTTAAGGCAGGCGATGCCGGGAAGAACCTTACCCTCAAGGAACTCAAGCGATGCGCCGCCGCCCGTTGAGATGTGGGTCATCTTGTCGGCGTAGCCGAGTTGCGCGACTGCCGCTGCGGAATCACCGCCGCCGATGATGGTGGTTGCGTCGGTTTCTGCCATTGCTTTTGCGACTGCATTCGTACCTGCGGCAAGTTGCGGATTTTCAAAAACGCCCATAGGTCCGTTCCAAACAACCGTTTTCGCTTTTTTAATGACCGACGCAAAGAGTTCTTGCGTCTTGGGGCCGATGTCGAGTCCTTCTCTGTCGGCAGGAATATTATAACTGTCGCAGTACTCGATATCGACGTGTGCGTCGATCGGGTCGGGGAAACCGGCGCAAGTTGCGGTGTCGACGGGAAGATAAATGGTCTTGCCGAGCGATTTTGCCTTTTCGAGCATCTTGTTGCAGTACTCAATCTTTTCGTCGTCAACGAGGGAAAGACCAACGCTGCCGCCTTGTGCTTTGATGAAGGTGTACGCCATACCGCCGCCGATGATGAGCGTGTCGCATTTGTTGAGAAGATTGTCGATGACATTGAGTTTGTCTGCAACTTTTGCGCCACCGAGAATCGCAACGAAGGGACGAACGGGGTTTTCAACCGCATTACCGAGGAATTTGAGTTCCTTTTCAATGAGGAAACCGCTAACCGCGACGGGTGCGAATCCGTATTGAACGATACCTGCGGTGGTTGCGTGTGCGCGGTGTGCCGTGCCGAACGCGTCGTTGACGTAAATGTCACAGAAGTCAGCGAGTTTTCTGCAAAGTTCTTCACTGTTCTTTTCCTCGCCTGCGTCGAAACGAGTGTTTTCCAAAAGCACGATTTCGCCGTCTTTGAGAGCCGCTACTTTCTTGTGTGCGTCTTCACCCACAAGGTCGGTTGCAAAGGTGACTTTGCCGGGGAAATGCTCAGCGAGTTTGTCCGCAACGGGTTTCAATGTAAACTTCTTGGGGTCGTTTTTGAGAGCCTTTGCGATATATTCGGCTTTTGCCGCCGCTTGTTCGTTTTCGGGAAGAGCCTCGACAGCCTTTTTCTCTTTTTTGTTCAGACCGAAGCCCTCGGTGAAGATGTTGTGGGGCTTGCCCATATGCGAGCAAAGGATAACTTTTGCGCCGTGATCGACGAGATACTTGATTGTGGGAAGCGCACCGTTGATACGGTTCTCGTCGGTGATTACGCCGTCAACCATAGGAACGTTGAAGTCGCAACGAACCAAACACTTTTTGCCTTTGACGTCTACGTCGCGGATTGTCATTTTTGCCATAGATATTCTCCTTTAAGAAAATTGATTTTTCTAGATTTTGGCTTAAAATCTATCGAACCGCGCTCGCGCATACGTCGTGTGTGCTTGCGCTCTATGCGCGTATCAATATATTTTTAGCGATAATCAGTATATCACACGCGCGCAAAAATTTCAAGAAAAATATATAACATTGCCTTTTGAAATCCTCGATTATGCTTTGATTACGTTTTGCCGCTTTATCCGAAAATACCGGTCGTAAAAAACGAACGGCATGCGGTACGCAGAAGACCGCTATGAAATCGGGTTTTATAAACACTTTTCGTGTTTTATACCAAGCATTACATTTTGCACAATTACACATATCGTGTTTTATAAACTGCTTTTATAATAGAAAAACGGCGATTTTTCGCCGTTTTCCGCATTTTTATCAAATATTGCAACACATATCGTGTTTTATGTCGTTTTGCCGAAATCCGACAAGACAAAATCTAATTATTTTTCAAAATTTCGTGAGGTGTCCTTCGCAAAGCAGGTTGTCGAATCCGAGATGTCGCATACCTTCGTACACCACGATTGCAACCGAGTTGGACAAATTGAGCGAGCGAGCCTCTTTGACCATAGGAATACGCATACACATATCGTAGTTGTCATGCAAGAGTTCTTCGGGAAGTCCTTTCGACTCTCTGCCGAAAAACAAGAAATCGTTTTGCGAGTAATTCGCCTCGTCGTAGCGCAACTTCGCTTTCGTCGAGCAAAAATAAAAGTGCGGCGTTTTTCCGCCAAGAGAGTTGTCGTCGATATACCAACTTCCGTCAGCCTCTTTGCGGACTCTGCCCTCTGCGTTTTTCTCGAAAAATTCTTCGAGGTTTTCGTAAACGATAAAATCGGTCAGATGCCAGTAATCGAGCCCCGCTCTTTTCAACGCTTTGTCGCTTATATCGAAACCGATGGGTTTTATCAAATGCACTTTACAACCCGTTGCCGCAGCCGTACGCACGATGTTGCCCGTGTTTTGCGGTATTTCGGGTTCTACCAAAACAATGTTGAACGCCATATTCCACTTCCTTTTTTATGCGACAATCATAGCACTTTTCTCGTCCGTTTTCAAGCGCATACGCATATATGCAGACTCGTCTTACATTCGCAAATATGCGAACTCACCTTGAATACGCACATACATACAAAAAAACAACCGCGTTTGCGGTTGCCTTTTCGTTTTGCTTCTGTATTGCGATTACGCATAAAGATAAAGCGGAACAAACAAAATCGTTGTCAAGATGATAAGCACGGTAAATATGTATGCAACCTTTCCGCCTACACCGGGTAGTTTTGCATTGTTCCAGCCGTACCACGCGCCCGCAAGAGCAAGTACAAGCGTAGTTGCAAGTCCGCACCAAATGCCTTCCCAAGCATAAGTGCCTTCCGCAATGAGAATTATCGTTACGATACCGAGCAGCGCAGCCAAAATAAGTGCATAGCATATGATTTGATTGACAACGCTCTTTGACGTTTTCTTTGCCATATAGTTACCTCCATCGGATAATTTTTTGATTGAGGTTATTATATCATTCAATGCGTTTTCGTCAATACCTCGGCGCAAAAATTTATACAAATTTTAGATTGAAAAAGCGACGATGATTTTTACGATACAAAGTGCAATTTATCAAAGGATTTTTCGCCCGTTTTTCGCTTTTCCAAAAACGTTTTGCATACAATACTTTACTTTTTAGAAATCGATTTAAGAGCAATATTTGCTTACTTCTTGACGAGATATTGCGTTTGTAATACAATATTATTATGAAAAACGAAAAAAGCAAACTTCAAAAAAATCTTGCAAAGCAACTTGCGTTGTCAATCGTTCTCACGGTTATGCTTCCTTTGGGCATTGCGATGACCATAGTCGGCGCAACTCGCAAGGAAGAAGGCGGTGCGGTTTTCACGGCGATTATGGCAATCGGTATAGTTTTCGTCGTGCTTGGATTTTACGGCTCGCCTATTGCATGGGTGCGCTATGCACCGCAAAAGAGATACGCACGCATAATCGACGCAATCAAGCGCGAAGGATTCAGAGATACGACCGAAATCGCAAATCACCTTTCTATGCAACCAAACGACGTTATCGACGCGGTGCGCGTGTGCATAGACAAGCAATATCTTTGCGACTACACAATCGAAGGCACCAAAATTTTGCCGCTCAACAATCGTCCCGACGACATCGGAACGTACACCGTGCAATGCCCGTACTGCGGCGGTATAACCCAAACGAGCAACAATTTGCAAGTCAAATGCTCGTACTGCGGTCGTATGATAGACGTCGAAAAGAAATAATAATAAAAATAATTAAAGTAAAAATCATATTCCAAAAGCACTCGCAAGAGTGTTTTTTTGAATTAAAGCATATGTTTTTCATTATATTGCACAAAAATATCTTATTCCTTAAATAGTACAAATGAATACCGCATTCAGTTCTATCGGCATCAATTTTCCCGTTTTGTATACCGTTTTGGAACATATTTTTCTACTTGTGTGTATTATTTCTCGCTTATGGCATAAAGTGTTGTTGACTGCAAATTTGAGGCATATATAATAAGTGTAGAAAACAAACTGAAAGAGGTAAATAATATGAAAAAATCAACAACTGTTCTATGGTTTTTGGCAAGTATACTGATGATTGTGGCAGGCGTGGTTTGCTTCTGTCTGCCCGTTGACACGACACTGTCCGTGCTTGCGTACATCGTCGGCGCAATCGTGCTTGTGATAGGCATCGTGGAAATTGCGGGATTCTTCACCACGGCGAGATTCGTCGGCGGAGGCGCATTCCTTGCAGACGGCGTAATCACAACCGTTCTCGGCGTAATCTTGCTCGCAAACGAAGGCGTTGTAGCAGGCTTTTTGCCATTCATCTTTGCAATGTGGTTCATCGTGGAAGGCATTTCGGAATTGTCCCTTGCAATCTCTGCAGGCAGATACCTCGTTCCCTACTGGTGGACGCTTCTGATTCTCTCGATTTTTGAAATCGTTTTCGGTTTTCTCACCTTCTTCGACCCCATCGGCGGCGCAATCTCGCTCACTGTTATGGTCGGCACGTTCCTCATCGTACACGGCATATCGATGCTCGGCGACTGGATCGTTGCACTGCGCGTCAAAAAGTTCTTCAAAGGCTTCTTCGGACGTCCTGCGGTGTACGACGAAGGCGAAATGGACGAATCCCGTTGCGACGACCAACGTTAAAAAACACACATAGTACATAAAAGAGAAATCAAAAACCGCAGTTTGCACTGCGGTTTTTGATTTTTGATGAAATTTAGATTTCGATTTGTTTTTTATTATTCCGCAAGATAATCGCGGCATGCCTCTTCGAGGGCTCTGCAAATATTCAGTGCGTCTTGAAGGTCTTTGCCTCTGACCATAACGCCGTGATGAGCCATAAAGCAAGCGGGTGCGTCGCCGATTGCCGCTGCAACGTTTTTGACGAGTCCGCTAGTGCCGGGAAGCGCCGCTTTTGCGCACGGAATCTCTTTGCCCAAAACGTCCTGATACTTTTCGGGAACAGGCATAGCCTTGCCCATTGCGGCGAGAATACAGCCGTAAAACGGGTGCGTGTGAATGGTTGCGGTGATATTCTTGTCGCCTTTGAGCAAAATCGCGTGTATACCTTTTTCGCTGGTGGCTTTGTTCGTGCCTGTCCATTCGAGAGTTTCCATATTGACTTTTGCCATTTGTTCGGGTTTGAGCATAACGTAATCGATTCCCGACGGCGTTGCGAGCATATATTGGTCGTCGAGTTTGACGGCGATATTGCCCCAAGTGCCTTGAACGAGGTTTTCCTCAAGAAGTCTTACGCCTGCGTCTTTGATGTCTTGCGCGACTTTCTTTTCCTCGTCGGTGACGACTGCGGTTGCTCTTTCCTCTTTCTGTTCCTTTTCACCGCTCTCGGCAGCCTTTTGTTGCTTTTGGTTGGTTTTGGAATATTTGAGTTTGAACACGACGTGTTCCAAAAGTGCGGCGACCGCACTCATATGTTGCGTTCCGCCCTTCTTTTCAGCAAGGATTTCGGCGTTGCAAGCCTTGTCCAAAACGAGCGTTGCGGTGAAAACTTCGTCGAGAGTACGCCCCGTCACGACCGCGCCCGCTTCGGGAAGCAAGCAGCAGTTGCGTTGACCCGAAAGAGCCGCAACCACGTCGGAAGCGACGTTCTTTTGTGCGCATTTGATTGAAACGCCGCATACTTGCGCCATATCGTCGAGTATAGGCATAAGAGTTTTTCTCTTTTTGGAAAATTCGACGGTGCTGTCGCTGTCTACGATTGCCGCCGCATTGGCCTCTTTGTCCTGACGGATTGCGCAGAACAAGATAACCGCCGCCGCGCGGAAGTTGCCTTCGAGCGTTTCGATATTCTTGTCGTTGACGAAAGTCAAGTCTTCTTCCTTTACGTCGGAATAATTTATTCTCGGACGAGTGATGACGATGCCGTCTTCTTCTCTGACCGCGATGTAACCGCTTTGCAAATACTTCTTTTCCGCGAGCATATTCGCGTATTTATTGACGTTTGCAACAATCAATTCGTTCATACTGTTCTCCTACTCTGTCGCGTATGCGCACGACAGTTATTATTGCTTTATCGATATTATATCAAACGCGGACGAAAAATCAAGTCATTATTTTTGCGACGAGGCGCATTAAAACCGTATTTTCGTCGTTTGATTATTCGTATCGTAAGGCACGAGTTGCCTTAAAAACGTCGGCGCACGATTTTGTGCGCCGACGATGTTATCGCTTAGTGAGGTTTCTTTTCAAATCTCGAATCGTCTTCGCACTTTACGACTGTCTTAAAGACGTTTTCGAAGCGGCGAAGTGCCTCGTCGATGATTTCGTCCGTGTCGGCCATAGAGGTGTAAAGACGGCTTCCTGCCAAAGTGACTATTCCGTTTGCCATATACGCCGCGCCCATTTGTTCCATAGCAACCTTTCTTCTGAGCATTTCGGGTTTCTTTTTGAGCATCGGGATGACAGAACCGAGCAAGCACATATTCGAGAAGTCGAAGCTCATTGCGCCGGTGCATTCGAGGTGAACGATGCTGCCTTGATTGTAGACGACGTAAGGAAGATTGTATTTCTTCACGAGTGCTTTAAGACCGGTTGCAAGACGGTCGCCCGCTTTGCCTGCGACTTCGCAAGCGTTGTTCTTTTCGATTTCGCAGATTGCGAGGTATCCTGCATAGGAACTGAGCGGGTTTGCAGCGAGAGTGCCGCCCACGTACGCTTTCTTGCCCATACCTGCAAGACCTGCAGCCATAAGAGAAACGTATTCTTTCTTGCCGCCTACGCCGCCTGCGGAAGGATAGCCGCCCGCGACGATTTTGCCGAATACGGTGAGGTCAGGATACATATCTCTGCCGGTGCCTTGACGTTTGAATTTGACGACTTTGCCGTCGACGAGTTTCTTGTCCTCGATAATCCAAGGCTTGCCGTTGATGGTGACGGGTTTATTGTCGACTTTGTAGCCGTATTGCTCGTCGAAGAAGTAACCTGCCGCGCCGTGAATGCCGACTCTGAAACCGGTGACGACTTCGTCGAAGATGAAGAGCGCGCCGTATTTTTTTGCAAGAAGTCTTGCTTTGAGGTTGTAATCGACGTCGATGGGACGAGTACCGGATTCGGGACCGACCGGCTCAACGATGACAGCCGCCGTACCGCCGCGCATAACGTTCTTTTTGAGCATTGCTTCGAGCATTTCAAGGTCGTTGGGACGCACTTCGTCGGTGTGATTGTAGCAACCGGGGATACCGTGAGATTCGAGGAATTGACGGCTTCCGGGAATCTTCAAGCCGTAAACCATTTGATCTGACCAGCCGTGATATGCGCCGCCGCATTTGATGACGCGTTTTTTCTTAGTTGCGCAACGTGCCACGCGGATTGCCGCCATAACGGATTCCGTACCCGAGCCGAGCATACGGAACATTTCGCAAGCAGGCATCAATTCGCTGATTTTCTTTGCCAAAAGAAGTTCGCCTTCGTGGAAAAGACCGGTTACGGGGCCGCAGTGGTTGAGAAGGTCGAAAACTTTTTCTCTTACTGCGGGGAAATTGCTTCCCAAAATGGTAGGACCGCCCGCTTGAAGGAAGTCGATGTATTGATTGCCGTCACGGTCATAAAGGTATGCGCCTTCCGCTTTTTCCATACACATAGGGAACGGAAAGTTGAACGCGAGGTTGTGTTGAACGCCGCCCGGGATGTACTTCTTTGCTTCAGTCGTAATTTCTTTGGACTTTGCGCATTTTGTATCGAAATGATTGAGAACGTCTTTGAGAGCGTCTTCAGATACGCAATAGATAGGTTGATCGGTCAAGTTCTTCAATTCTTGATTGATTTGCTTTGCATCTTGCCATTTGGAAATGCCGTAGCCGTTTGCCATAATTCGCCTCCGAGATTTTTTGTTTGATATAATTATACCAAAGCCAAAACGGAATGTAAATACGCAAAACGGGCAAATAAACAATACAAAACAGCGTTTATGTCAAATACGAAACAAAAAAACGCAAACTGATTCAAACTGTAAGTTTGAGGGACAAAAACACAAGATATAAAACCGCTCTCGACGTGCAAATATTAAAAAAGGTATTGCAATAGGCGATTTTTTCGTCTATAATGTGTGTACAATCCCCAAGGAGGAAACAAAATGAATAAAGCAGAATTTATCAAAGCAGTGGCAGCAAAAGCCGACCTTTCCATCAAAGACGCAACCGCAGCGGTTGACGCATACGCAGCAGTCATCGCAGAAGCACTCAAAGCAGGCGACAAAGTTGCAATCGCAAACTTTGCATCCTACGAAGTAAAAGAAAAAGCAGAAAGACAAGGTTTCAATCCCCTCACCAAACAACCGATCACGATCGCGGCAAGCAAAGCACCGGTCGTCAAATTCGGCAAAGCGTTCAAAGATTTGTTCAACTAATTGCTTTGATCTGAAATTAGCATAAAAAAGCACCGTCAGCGACGGTGTTTTTTTTATGAATTTTGCACGATTAAATAATTTTTTGTCAGACATCGCAAAAGCAAAACAAAAATTAATGAAAGTTTCCCCCTTCCTCACGTGTTTGGACTTCGGCGTTTGCGAGGCAATCCGCCTCGTTCGCTTTGGCTACAACACATTCACCGAATGTGTTGTTTA
>ERZ808262.278-NODE-278-length-31727-cov-13.428770_pt1 | contig 31727 bp, 24 predicted proteins | sample MGYA00520895_ERZ808262 | MGnify/ENA primary metagenome ERZ808262 (study PRJEB31516, sample SAMN03275588) | gut metagenome | biome: mammalia-associated habitat; material: feces | host: Papio cynocephalus | place: Kenya | collected 2012-08-02 ... | reverse complement strand
TGCAATGACGAGTGACATTTGCGGCGCATTTTGCTTTCTGCTCGCAAAATTGCGATTTTGTGCAAAAATCTGCGCCGAGGCAACACCAACACGCAAGTGTGCGTATTGCCGGGAGCCTCGCTTGATTTTTGCACTACTACCGCGCAGAGAATTTGTGCTATCAGTTCAAGCACGGATAAAAACTCAAACCGCAGTTTCGCCAAATTATCTGCTTGGTGACGTGCCTAATGGCACGTTTTTCTTTTTATCTGCGCTGAGGCAACACCAACACGCAAGTGTGCGTATTGCCGAGAGCCTCGCTTGATTTTTGCTCTACTACCGCGCACTATTGCTCAAACGGCGTTGCGGCAAAGACAATCGCCCACATCGTCATTCAGAGCGTAGCGTGGGAATCTCCTAAATAGAAACGCAAACTTTTGGGGCGATTGTCAAAAACCGCACTTGTTCTCGCAATCACTAACCGCACAATCGTTCGTATGCTCTCAATTCAAGCACGGATAAGAGCCCAAGCCGCAATTTCGCACGAACAATTGTTTGGTGTTGCGTGCTTTGCACGCATTGGAACGGACAAAAACTCAAACCGCAGTTTCGCCAAATTATCTGCTTGGTGACGTGCCTAGCGGCACGCTTTTTCTTTTGTTTCTACACTGAGGCAACAACAATACGCAAATATGCGTATTGCCGAGAGCCTCGTTTGATTTTTGCACTACTACCGCGCACTATTGCTCAAACGGCGTTGCGGTGAAATCAATCGCCCACATCGTCATTCAGAGCGAAGCGTGGGAATCCCCTAAATAGAAACGCAAACTTTTGGGGCGATTGACAAAAACCGCACTTGTTCTCGCAATCACTAACCGCACAATCGTTCGTATGTTCTCAATTCAAGCACGGATAATAGCCCAAGCCGCAATTTCGCACGAACGATTGTTTGGTGTTGCGTGCTTTGCACGCATTGGAACGGGCAAAAACTCAAACCGCAATTTCGCCAAATTATCTGCTTGGTGGCGTGCCTATCGGCACGCTTTTTCTGTGAAGTAGGGAAGGGGAAACGTATAATTTGATTGCGTGTAACTTGTTTTGCGGAAAATCATTGGCAAGTACTGTAAAATAGTAAATGTTAGCAAACAATGAGAATCTTGAAAAGCGAAGTGTCAGCTTGGCGGTGACAGGGTTCGGCAACAAAGTTGCCCAGTGCAAGGCACGGAAATCCCTGTAAAAGACATCAAAAAACCCGACCTATTTGGATCGGGTTGTTTGTGGCGGAGAAGCAGGGATTTGTATTACAGCGGAGTGAAAAAACGATGTTTTGGGAACGGAGCGTGCAGCTGGCGGTGACAGGGTTCGGCAACAAAGTTGCCCCGTGCAAGGCACGGAAATCACGCAAAACGGCAACAAAAAAGCACTCTTTTCAGAGTGCTTGATTTGCTGGCGGAGAAGCAGGGATTTGTTTAATAACGAGCGTCGAGCTTGCTTGAAAAGTGAAGTGTCAGCTTGGCGGTGACAGGGTTCGGCAACAAAGTTGCCCCGTGCAATGCACGGAAATCCCGCAAAACGGCAACAAAAAAGCACTCTTTTCAGAGTGCTTGATTTGCTGGCGGAGAAGCAGGGATTTGAACCCTGGCTACGATTCACTCGTACTACTCCCTTAGCAGGGGAGCCCCTTCGGCCTCTTGGGTACTTCTCCAAAGTTGGTAAAACTGTTATATTTTGTGCGTCTTTCAAGGCTGTTTGCCCGATTGACTTGGTTATAATATCATACACACTCGATTGTTGTCAATGGTTTTTGAATAAATGCACTGTCGTTTGAGTCGAAAAATAGGGCGGAAGAATGGACGGTTCGAGGGGAAAATGAGGATTGGGAAGATTTTGAGGACTATTTGAGGTGAAAAAGTGCCGTTTGAGGCGGTTTTGGATAATATTTGGTATTGACACAGAGGGCTATTTCGGTTAAAATACATAGTGTATAGTTATAACTATACGTACAGCAAAATCATTCGAGCAAAGCGGGGCGGTACGCTTCGTCAAAGGACAATAAGTATGGCTCGGTGACGTCAATAGTCATTCGTTTTCTTCTCGGTCGCGCTAGTGGCGCGGCATACGGCAATAAGTCTTGGGTTGAAAGTGAAGAAGCATCAGAAAAGGAAGAAATTATGAACATCAAGGAAAAACTCGCTTCCGCTTCCAAAAAGGAACGCACACCTCAGCAACAAAAGGCTATGACCATTCTCAACTGGGTGGCAACGGCTGTCTGCATCGTCGTGATCGTATTCGCGCTCGTCGTGGCGATATTCACGATTGCAGGTACGACAAACGATAATCATCTCACGCAATTCGGCGATAAGATTTATCTCAACGTCGCGTCGGATTCAATGGAACCGACCTTTAACACGAGCGACGTGCTTATTGCAAATGCTTTCAATTATGAAAAGCAACTTTCCGAACTGAAAGTCGGTCAAGTAGTTACGTTCAAGACCACAGTGCGTTCGGGCGGTGCGACTTACGAAATTTACAACACCCACAGAATCGTACATATCAATTATGAGAACGACGGGTTGACCGTCAGGAACTTCACGACGCGCGGCGACAATCAAGACGGAACTTGGCAAGAAGCCGCAGCGGAACTCGACAAAGATGTTGACGACCAAAAAGAATCCGTTATAGGCAGTACCGAAATCGTAGCCCCGTCTAACATCGTTGCGACGTGGGGAAGCGTTGACGGCGAAGGCAACTTCAAGGCGGGCAAAATGCTCAAAGGCGTGGGCGGATTCTCTAACTGGATTCAGGACACGGAAAACTTCGGCGCAAATCGAAAGACTCGTTTCTTCTGCATCGTAGTTTTGCCGCTCATTTTGTTGTTTGTTATTTACGCATTTATTTTGGTGCGTACTCTCGTTATTGCAAAACTTGAAAATCAACGCAAGGTACAATCCGAGCAAGTCGTATCCGTTGACGGACTTTCCGACGAAGAAAAACGTCGTCTTGCGCAAGAATTGCTTGCTTCGTTGCAAGCGAGTGCCGGCGGCGAAAAGGCTTCCGACGCCAAAAACGCAGACGATGCGACGGCGCAAGAAGCACCCGTTCAAGAGGAAAAATCCGACGAGCAAAACACCGACGAAAAGTCCGAATAATTGGGCTGTGTCGTTGCGTTTTGCGCGCGGCTTTTGCGCGTGAATCGAATTTTCCTTATGCAAAGTTTCGGGATTTTTGCATATATACTTTGTATATATTGCAAACGCAAATCCGAGCGTGACTTTGCAATCGTCCGAAAGGGCGTCGGCTACAGGGCGTAGTCCGAACCACGAAAAGCAATACAATGAACATAAATTTAGTTTTTGAATTTCTCAAAGCCTTTCTCGGCGCATTTTACGACAAAGGTATCGGCAGTATCTTTTGGGGCATTCTGCATATTTTCTACAACGAAGGATATGCGGACGCTTTCAAGAATTACACCGAATACTTCGGTGCGGGCGAGTGGGCTGTCGCAATCATATTTATTCTTTTGATCGTTGCGGCCATCGTTGCCATAATCGTTTTGGCGGCACTCGGTATACGCAAACTCGCAAGGCTTCAAAAAGCCAAAGTTTTGCCGCAGGATCTCGTTGAAGAATGTGCAAATCTCAAGAAGCAAATCATCAAAATGTCGGCTGAAAAAGACCGTATTCTCGGTATGCGCGTGAGCGATATAGGCACTTACGAAGGCGAAGAAGAAGGCGAGGGCGGCGAGAAGAAAGAGGAACAATCCCCCACGGGCGAGTCGCGCTTTTACAAACTCACCGAAATCGACAAAATCTACGAGAATTACGTTCCGCCGGTGTACGACGACGAAATCACGTTGCCCGAACTTTGCGACCGTTTCCGCAACTTTGCTTGCTCGCGTATGCGCCTTTACTACAATCCGCGCATAATCCGCTTGTTTATCGCAGGTATGTCGACTTCGCGTCTTATGATTCTGCAAGGTATATCCGGTACAGGTAAAACATCGCTTCCGCACGCAATGGGCATATTCCTCAACAACCCCGCGACGATAGCGTCCGTTCAGCCGTCTTGGCGTGACCGTACCGAACTTTTCGGCTACTTCAACGAATTCACGAAGCGTTTCAACGAAACCGAAGTTTTGAAAAAGATGTACGAGGCAACTTGGAACGACCAAATTTACCTCACCGTTCTCGACGAAATGAACATCGCGCGCGTCGAGTACTATTTCGCGGAAATGTTGTCAATTCTCGAAATGCCCTCACGCGACGAGTGGATTGTCGACCTCGTGCCTTCGGGCTGGCCCAACGACCCCAAACATATCGACAAAGGTCGTTTCAGACTTCCGCAAAATATGTGGTTTATCGGCACGGCAAACAACGACGACTCGACGTTTGCAATATCGGATAAGGTTTACGACCGTGCTATGCCTATCAACATCAACAGCAAGGGCGTACCTTTCGACGCACCGTGGGCGGACAACATCTTCATCAGTTACAAGCACCTCGAAGCGATGTTCAAAGAGTCGCAAGAGATATACAAGGTGTCGCAAGACATTCTCGACAAAGTCAATATGTTGGACGACTACGTTATCGAGCATTTCCGCCTCGCGTTCGGAAACCGTATCGTGAAGCAACTCAAAGAGTTCGTTCCGTCCTACGTCGGCTGCGGCGGCACGGAAATCGACGGACTCGACTACGTTCTCTGCAACAAGATATTCCGTAAGTTCGAGTCACTCAACTTGTCATACATTCGTGACGAAATCGACGGCTTGATTCTGTATTTGAGCGAACTTTTCGGCGAAGAGAATATGCAAGAGAGCAAAGAGTATATTAATAGGTTAAAGAAATTGTTCTAATTCTGCACTTGTTTGTAGACGGAACGCGAGCCGCAAGGCGGCGAGAAAGCGAGCGCCGAACTTGACGATAAGTACAAGTGAGCGGGCGAGTGTGGATTTTTTCGCCCGCGAACGAGTGGCATAAGTATAGAACGATACCTTTCTATGTGAGTGCCGAGTGTTGCCCCACGCAGAGCGGACGCCGTGGGTTCCCTCAAAGTATGCAGAGGGGGAACGGCGGTAGGGGAAACACGTGAGGAAGGGGGAAAGTTTAATTGTAACAAGCGTGTGGTGGGGGCTTGCCCCACACCCCAATGAATAATCAGAGCGTGTAGCAAAACACTACATCTTAAAATTCCACCTTAGCAATCTATCCGTCAGAGTGGAATAACGTAAATAAATCTCATAAAAGTATGGCAGACAACAAGATTACGAGAGAAGTGTACAGACAGTACGCCGATAAGATTGTTTCCGTCCTCAACAAAGAGGGCTTTTATGAGCAATTCAAAAAACGCGTGGATAAAGGCGCGTCGAATTTCAAACTCGCAAAAAAACGCCTCGTTCAGGACATCTCGATAGACTGGATCGACACCATCGAGGGCATTTTGCCAAACCTCGATACAATCGTGCGAAACCCGAGAAAATTTATCGTTCAGGAAGAAGACATCGTGGACGTGTCGCTTGCAAGAAGTATCTCGACGGAATCCGTCAAATTCCTTGCTCAACACACCAATATGATCTCGAAAGTGGACGAAAAAACGGGTGACGTCACGCCGTCCAAAATCCTCAATATCACCAAAGAGGAATCTTTCGAGATTTACGAAAACCGCTTTATTTACACGCTTCTTCTCAAACTCAAAGACTTCGTTACTATGCGTTACGACAAGATTAAAAAGGCGTCGGCAACGCAGGACGTTCTCGAACTCGACATCGAATCGAGATTCAATCTTCCGAGCAAAAAGATAACGTACAAAACGGAATATTTTGCTCAATTAAGTTTTGACGAGGTTATGCGCCTCGACCCCGACACGCTCACCAAAATCGAGCGAGTTGCCAAAATCGACCGTATTATAACCGACTTTTTGTCCTCGTCTTTTGCAAAATCAATGCGCAATTCCGCGCCCGTGCGTCCGCCTATTATGCGTACGAACGTCATCTTGAAAGAGCCTAACTTCAAAAAAGCACTTACTCTTTGGCAGTTTATCGAAACCTATCAGCAATCGGCAGGCTTTTCGACGTCCGACGAAGTCGAGGACTACGAAATCGACGACGAAAGCGCAAAGCGACTCAACAGTATGATAACTCTCAACACTATGGTTTTTGAGAGTTTGTACGACCAGTGCGAGTCGGATATGGATATGGAAGACAAAGAGTTTGCCGACTTCTTGCGCGTTGGCAAAATGGACTTTGAAAAGGACAAAATCGACCGCGACGAATACTCTCAAAAACTCGACGACGAAAAGGAAAACGAGGACGAAAACGAGAACGTCGAGGAAGTGAAGCCGAAGGAAGACGAGGAAGCGGAAAAGGAAATTCCGCCCGAAACGCCGCCCGAACAACAAGAGGAAAAGCAAGAGGAACAACCGGAAGAACAAGAGCCCGAAATTCCGCCCGAAATCGAAGAAAAAGAGATAGAAAAACCGCAAGAAATAGAAAAAGAGGTCGTCGTAGAACACCCCGTAGAGGTCGAGCGTTTCAAGGAAATGCCGCCTAAAGCGGATCAGGAAGAAGTCGATCTCGAACCCGACGCGGAAAAATTCGATCAGCACTTGTTTGAAGTCCGCAAGATATTCAAACGTCCCGACGACGACAAAATCAAGCAAGAGGAAATTATCAAGGCGCGCGACGCAATCGACCGTTGTCTTACGTCTTATCGCAGAATCAAGCAAGAGGAACTCGACGAGCGCGACAGACAAGAACGCATACGCCGCCGCAGAGAGGACATCATAAAGCGCGCCGAAGCGTTCAGAAAACAGCGTGAAGAACTCGAAAGAAACGCGGATTCGTCAACCGAGTCGGCATACTTCGGTATGGACCCGTTCAGTTTCCAAAAGGCGAAGATTCAAGAGAAGAAGCGCATAGAGGAAGAAGCAAAGCGCATGGAAGCAATCAAGTTCGACAAGCGCGAAAACCTCGAATTAGAGGACAAAAACACCGAAGACATAAACAAATCCATCGACGAGATGGAAAAAGCGCGTAAAGAGAAAGCGGCGCGAGATACGAGAATCGACAACGCACTCGACGCGATAGATTCCGTTATGCCCATAGACGGCGAGATTTTGCCACAAAAGACGAAACAAAAAGTGGTTTTACCCGCCGCAAACGAGCAAGAAAGCACGGCGGCGCAAGAGGCGCAAAACGTTCAAGCGGAAGCGCAAATCCTCGATAATGCCGACGTCAAAGCGGAAAAAGCCGCTTCCACGGCTCAAAAGAAGGGCAAAGTGCGCATAGCAAAGGCGCAAGAAACAAACGCGTGGGCGGAAGAAGAAAAGCCGCGCAGAAAACTCAATCTGTCACCCGTCGACGAAACGGAAGTAGCCGTTGGCGAAGTGCACGTCAAGAGTGCGGACAATGTTACGCCGTGGGACGAAAACGCCGAACTCGGCAAAATCGAAACCGAACAGGCAAAGCCCAAACGCAAGTATAACCGCAAGCCCAAGCAAGAGCAAATCGCCGAAAATGCGGGCGAAATCGCAAGCAAAAACGCTGTCGAAAGCGTCGAAAAAACGAGTGAAAACACGTCCGAAAACGTTGTAAAACGCAAGGAAAATGCCTCGAAATCCGCTCGAAACGCGACAAAGAACGAGGAAATTAAAGCCAACAAACCCGTGTCGGAATTGCGCATAAACATCGGCACGAGAATCGAAGATACGCAAGGTATGGGCATACACTTCAAGAGCGACGAAAAGATTGCGCCGTGGGGCATCGGCGTAACTATCAAAAATCCCGATACCGAACAAACACCTAAGCGTAAATACAATCGTAAGCCTAAAACCGAAGAAGAATCGCAAGACTGATTGAAAAATCGCAAGACCGAATATAAAGCGTAATTGCAAGCATAAAACGGCAAAGAATGAAGAATAACGAGCAATCAAAAGTAAAGAAAATTTACAACGTCGCGTCAACGGTTGTCGTGGCGTTGATTTTCGTGTTTATGATCGTCGTGGTTGCCGTTATGCTCATACAGAAAAACAACGGCGGCGAAAGCAAAATTTTCGGTTACTATATGTACGACGTTCTGACGGACAGCATGAGCGGCACAATAGAACCCGGCGACGTGATTATGTGCAAAGCCGTCGAGGACGTAAACGAGCTGAAAGAGGGTGATATAATCACTTTCAAAGCACCAAACGGCAACTATAACGAAACGCACCGCATAATCGAAATCGCAAGAAACGAGGACGGTTCGGTCAAGTATTTCAAGACAAAAGGCGACAACGCAAAAGAGGCGGACAGTTGGGAACTTAATCCCGAAAACGTCAAGGCAAAATACGTCAAAAAGTCGGTTTTTATAGGCGGTTTGCGCCGCTTTATGAAGCACTGGTACGGCTACGTCGTGGTGGTTGTCATTCCGCTTTGCGTGGTGTTTGCGCTGATAATAGCGGGATTCGTCAAAGACAAGGTTGCGCTCGAGAGCGAAAAGGAAAAAAACAAGGCGATTAGCATTTCGGACATAAGCGACGAGGACAAAAAGAAGTTGCTCGCAAACTATTTGAGCGAAACGGAAAACGTCGAAAAAACCGCCGAAAAGGAAGAAAACGGCGAGGCTAATCGCGCCGAAAACGAAGATAATCGCGCCGAAAACCGCACCGAAAACCGCACCGAAAACGGCGAAAAAAGAGAAGAAAAAAGCGAAGAAAAGAGCAATAAAAACGACGATTTGACAGAGAATTAAGCGGAAAATTCAAACTTTGCTCGACTTTAATCGTATTTTAAGAAAAAAAACTTCAAAAATATTTTTTTGCGAAATCTAACCGAGTATATCGCGCTTACATACACGCTTTGCGTTTTGGGGCGCGATAAATTATATTGCGTTTTTGCGTGCGCTATGCTAATATAAGAAAACTAAATATATATATTAGGGGATAGCATGCTTGCAAAGATACTAAGTTACGCTCTCGACGGTTTGACGGGATACGCCGTCGATGTCGAAGTGGACATAAACAGCGGATTGCCCGGCTACGATATGGTCGGTCTTGCTTCGACCGCAACAAAAGAGAGCAAGGAAAGAGTGCGCTCTGCAATCAAAAACAGCGGATTTCAATATCCCGCAAAGCGTATAATCGTCAATCTCGCGCCTGCCGACACCAAAAAGGAAGGACCGGTGTTCGACCTTGCGGTCGCGCTCGGCATTATGGCGGCAACGGGTCAACTCGAAAACAAAGCGTACAAGCAATACGTCATCATCGGCGAGTTGTCGCTCAACGGCGAACTTCGCCACGTCAACGGCATTATGCCGTTGCTCATATCCGCAATGCAAGCGGGGCATCGTAAGTTTATCATTCCTGCCTCGAACGCGAGAGAAGCGAGTTTCATCGAAGGAATAGACGTTTACGCGCTCGAAACCTTGCGCGACGTCGTTGAAATGCTCTCGGGCGTGGTGTACGACAAAGTGCCGTCGTCGACGTACGAATCCGCTTGCGAGAATCACGGCTACGGCGTGGATTTTGCCGACGTAAAAGGGCAGACGGTTGCAAAACGCGCGCTCGAAATCGCAGTTGCGGGCGGACATAACGCGCTTATGATAGGACCGCCCGGCGCGGGCAAAACCATGCTTGCGAAATGCGTGCCTACTATTATGCCCGAAATGACCTTCGAGGAAGCAATCGAAGTGACGAAGATTCACTCGGTTGCGGGCATACTCGACGGCAACGTCGGAATCGTGACCACGAGACCGTTCAGAACGCCGCACCACACTACCACCGTTCCCGCGCTCGTAGGCGGCGGCGCAAAGGCGAAACCGGGTGAGGTGAGTCTTGCAAATCACGGCGTACTGTTCCTTGATGAAATGCCCGAATATTCCCGCCACGCGCTCGAAACTCTGCGCCAGCCTCTCGAAGACAGACGCGTCACCGTGTCGAGAGTGCAACAAACGACGGAGTATCCCGCAAACTTTATGCTTATCGCTTCTATGAATCCGTGTCCGTGCGGAAACTACGGCTCGAAAAATCAAATTTGCCGTTGCACGCCGTCGCAGATTCACAACTACGTGTCCAAACTCAGCGGTCCGCTTATGGACAGAATAGATTTGCAAATCGAAGTTGATAATATTTCGTACGACGAATTGCGCACCAAGCAAGAGGGCGAAACGTCGGCGGAAATCAAGAAACGCATAAACAGAGTTCGCGCTCTTGAAAGAGAGAGATTCGCAAAAGACGGCATATCTACGAATGCCGAAATGGGTTCGAGAGAACTTGCAAAATACTGCCAAATCGACGAAAATTGCGAGAGATTGCTCAAAAAAGCCTTTGAAAAACTCAATCTGAGCGCAAGGGGTACGACGAGGATTCTCAAAGTCGCGCGTACGATTGCCGACATCGAGGGAAGCGAGAATATCACCCCCGCGCATATTGCGGAAGCGATACAGTACAGAGGCCTTGACAGGAAGTACAGTTGATGGACGGATTCGACAAAAACACAAAGATTCTCGTTGCGTTGAGCCTTGTCGAAGAACTTTCGGTCAAGAAAAAGTATGCTTTGCTCGAACAATTCGACGAGCCGTGCGAACTCGAAGAAACGTTTGCGAGAGGTATCGTAGAAAAGACACTCGGCGACCACGCAAAAGAATTCTACGCAAAACTCGAAAGAATCGACGACAGTTTGAACGAAATGCAAAAGCGAGATATTCACCGGATAACATTTCTTGACGACGAGTATCCCGAATCGCTGTCAGACGTATACGACAAGCCGATAGTGCTGTTTGCAAAAGGCAACATCGAGGCTTTGAAAATGCGTACTATATCCGTCGTCGGTACGAGACGTCCCACGAGATACGGCGCAAAAGTCGCGGAAGAATTTTCGAGAGAATTTGCAAGAGCGGGGCTTTGCATTGCCTCGGGTTTTGCAAGGGGCGTGGACGGAATCGCACACAAGGCTTGCATTGACAACAACAGCGCGACGATTGCCGTGTTTGCGTGCGGACTCGACGTGATATATCCCGCAGAGCATAGAGGACTTGCCGACGGAATTTTGGCAAACGGCGGATTGCTTATCAGCGAATATCCTCTCGGCACGAAACCGCTTCAATATCACTTTCCCGACCGCAACCGTATAGTGAGCGGAATATCCGAAGCGGTGTTTCTGCCGCAAGCGGCAAAAAAGAGCGGCTCGCTGATAACTATGCGCCTTGCAATAGAGCAAGGCAAAGAGATATTCGTCGTGCCGGGCAACATTTACGACGAGGAAAACGCGGGTGGCAACGAGTTGTTGAGGGAAATTCCTCACGCGCTTGCAATATCGCCCGAAGACGTGCTTGACGCTTTGCATATACAGCGCGAAGTCGTCAAGAAAGAACCCGTGCAGATAGGTATTGTCGAAAGTCAGATTCTCGACTCATTGCACGACGGCGAAAGACATTTCGAGGAACTGTTGGCAGACACGGGACTCAACGTCGCAGACCTTACGAACGTGCTTTTCAACCTCGAAATAGACGGACTTATCGTCAAGACGGCAGGGAATTATTACTCACTTGCGTGAGAATTATTAATTAATAATTAATAATGAATAATTGTGGGCGGGACACCCGCACCCAAACAAAACCTAAAACAACACAATAGCAGGAGATAGAATGAAACAACTCATTATCGTTGAGTCACCGCACAAGGCGAAGACCATTCAAAAGTATTTGGGCAACGACGCTGCGGTGCTTGCGTCCAAAGGACACGTTTGCGATTTGCCGACGCGTTCGTTGGGTATCGACGTCGACAACGGTTTCAAGCCGCAGTATATTGTCACGCCCGACAAAGAAGCAACCATAAAACAACTCTCGCAAGCAGTCAAAAAGTACGACAAAGTTTACCTCGCAACCGACCCCGATCGCGAAGGAGAGGCTATATCGTGGCATTTGAAAAACACGCTCGGCGTTCAAGGCGACAAGGTGCGGATCGAGTTCAACGAGATTTCGCCCAAAGCAGTTCGCGCCGCTATGGAAAATCCGCGCGAGATAAATATGAATCTCGTCAACTCGCAACAAGCAAGACGTGTGCTTGACAGGCTTGTCGGTTACAAGATTTCGCCAATACTTTCACGCAAACTCAAGCCCAATCTTTCGGCAGGTCGCGTGCAATCCGCCGCGCTCAAAATGATTGTGGACAGAGAAAAGGAAATCCGCAACTTCAAACCCGAAGAATACTGGACGATAAACGCAATGCTTCTCAAAGACGGCGCAAAAAAGACGAAAGCAAATCTTTTCGTGGCCGCGCTCAACGACAAGAACGGCGAGAAAATCAAACCCTCTTGCGCAGACGAGGCTTATGCGATTGCCGACCTTATGAGAAAGTGCGACTATCGCGTCGACGAAGTGAAAAAGAGCGTGTCGTTCTCGAAACCCGCGCCGCCGTTTACGACGAGTACGATGCAACAAGAGGCGAGTCACAAACTCAATATGACTGCCGAACGCACGTCGAGAGTTGCGCAACAACTTTACGAGGGCGTAAACATCGAGGGCGAAGGACAACACGCACTCATAACGTATATCCGTACCGACAGCGTGCGTATTTCACCCGATTTTGCAAGAATCGCGCTTGCGTACATTGCTAAAAACTACGGCAGCGAATACGCGCCGAAAGTGCAGAACGTCTATAAGACCAGCGACAACGCCCAAGACGCGCACGAAGCAATCCGTCCCATCGACCTCAACCGTACGCCCAAATCCCTCGAAGGAAAGATGGATAGGGACGCGTTCAGACTCTACAAACTCGTGTACGAACGCTTTATGGCTTCGCAAATGACGCCTGCGCAGTACAACACTATGCGCGTGCATATTCTCGGCGAAAGCGATGGCGAAAAACTCGGATTCGTGGTCAAAGGCAAGAGCGTAAAATTCAAGGGCTTTACCGCCGTGTACTCGGCAACCGTCGAGGAAAACGACGAGGACAAGGAACTCGACACCATGCCCGATCTCAACGAGGGCGAACATCTCAATCTCGACGACGTGGGGTGCGAGCAAAAGTTCACCAAACCGCCGGCGAGATACAACGACGCAACGCTCGTCAAGGCTCTCGAAGAAAACGGAATCGGTCGTCCGAGCACTTACGCAAGCATAATTTCGGTTATCGCAAAGCGCGAATACACCGAAAAACAGCAAAAAGCAATCGCCCCGACTCAACTCGGCGAAGCGGTTTGCGAGTATATGGAAAAGAATTTTCCCGACATAATGAACCTCAACTTTACCGCACGTCTCGAAGGCGCGCTCGATAAGGTTGCGGACGGCGAACAGCAGTGGCAGGAACTCATAGGCGCGTTTTATCCGCGACTTATGAAGTTTGTGGAACGCGCGGCAAAGCAGGGCGGCGGAAATTATCTTCCCGACGAAGAAAGCGACGTCATATGCGACAAATGCGGTGCGAAAATGGTCGTCCGTCACGGCAAATACGGTCCGTTCCTCGCTTGCCCGAACTATCCCAAGTGCAAGAATATCAAGCGTATCGTGGAAGTCGTGGGCAAATGTCCCAAGTGCGGCGGCGACGTGAGCAAACGCACATCGAAAGCGGGAAAGACGTTCTATAGTTGCACGAATTATCCAAAGTGCGATTTTATCAGTTGGGATATACCCGCGCCGTATTTCTGTCCCGATTGCGGCTCTACGATGAAAGTTGTAAAGCGCGACGACAAAACCTACTACGTCTGCACGAATCACGGGTGTAAACATCGCGAATTAGTTAAAGAAGAAGAATAAAGCAAATCACGCGAAAAATTAATAATTAATAATTAATAATTAATAATTGAGGGCGGGACACCCGCACCCGAATAGAAAACATAGAGAACTAACGAAAACAAACGAAAATGAGCAAACAAGTTGTAAAAATCATAGGCGGTGGACTTGCGGGGTGCGAAAGCGCGTTGCAACTGCTGAAAAGAGGATTCGCCGTAAAAATGTACGAAATGCGTCCCGTCAAGACTACGGGTGCGCATAAAGGCGATTCTCTTGCCGAACTCGTTTGCTCAAACTCGCTCAAATCCACCGAGCCTTGCACGGCTTCGGGACTTTTGAAGGCGGAACTCGACGTTTTGGGTTGTGCGCTCTTGCCTATCGCAAGAGAATGTGCCGTACCGAGCGGAAGCGCGCTTTCGGTGGACAGAGAAAAGTTTTCAAAAGCGGTTGAAAAAGCACTCGGCGAATATGCCGATTTCACGCTCGTCAGAGAAGAAGTGACTTCGCTTGACGAGGATGTTCCCACAATCGTGGCAAGCGGTCCGCTCACGAGCGACGCTCTTGCGGAAGAAGTGGGAAAACTCACGGGCAAAAGCAGACTGTTTTTCTACGACGCTATCGCGCCTATCGTGGATTTCGACAGCATAGATATGCAAAAAGCGTATTTCGGCGGAAGATACGGCAAGGGCGGCGAGGATTATTTGAATCTGCCTATGCAAAAGGACGAGTACGAGCGTTTTTATAGCGAACTCGTAAACGCCAAAACCGTCGTGTTGCACGATTTTGAAAAAAGCGAACTTTTCGACGGCTGTATGCCCATCGAGGAAATGGCAAAGCGAGGCAGCGACACCATTCGTTTCGGTCCGTTGAAGCCCATAGGGCTTCGCAATCCGCAAACGGGCGAAAAAGCCTACGCCGTCGTGCAACTTCGCAAAGAAAACATCGCAGGCGATTGCTACAATCTCGTGGGATTCCAAACCAATCTCACCTACGGCGAGCAAAAGCGAGTTTTCAGCCTCATACCCGCGCTCGAACACGCCGATTTCATAAGATACGGCGTTATGCACAGAAACACCTATATCAACGCCCCCGGCGTTCTCGAAAAGACGTTCAGAGTGAAGGGCGAAAGACCCCTTTATATCGCGGGACAACTTTCGGGCGTGGAAGGTTACGTCGAAAGCATAATGAGCGGAATGATAGCCGCTAAGGCACTTGCAAGCGAACTCGACGGCAAAGAATATTCCGTTCCGTCCGACGTCACTATAATCGGCTCTCTTTGCGAATACGTATCCGCTCGCGCGTTGGATTTTAAGCCGATGAACGCGAACTTCGGAATTTTGCCGCCGATTGAGGGGGTTAGGGATAAGGCTAAACGCAAGCAATGCTACTACCAGCGTTCTATGAGCGCGCTATTTGGCGAATAACTGCGTCAGATGCGATTTTCTCACAAGTCACGTACGCCTAAGTACGCTCGTTGTTCAAAAATCGCATCTTCCTTGTTCTTCATCCAAATATCGCACTCATACAAACAAGAAATTAAGGGTGGGGTTTCACCCCACACCTCTAAATATCGCGCTAATATATACTGCCGTGAAGAACACTTTGAACGGCTGTAAAAAACATAAACTTGAAATAATTTTGGAGGAATACACTTATGGTGGAATTTCGCGGAACTACTATATGCGCCGTCAGACGTAACGGTCAAACTGCCGTTGCCGGCGACGGTCAGGTTACAATGGGCGAAAACGTCATTATGAAAGGCAATGCAGTCAAGGTCAAACGCATTTACAACGACAAAGTCGTCGTAGGCTTTGCAGGCTCGGTTGCCGACGCTTTCGCACTCAGTGAGAAATTTGAAGCAATGCTTCAAAAATACAGCGGAAATCTTATGCGTGCGGCGGTTGAACTCGCCGAACTTTGGCGCAACGACAAGGGCGGCAGACGTCTTGAAGCGTTGCTCATCGCGGCGGATTCGACAAGCATTTACGTCATATCGGGTACGGGCGAGGTTATCGAACCCGAAAACGGTATCGTGGCAATCGGAAGCGGCGGAAACTACGCTTTGGCAGCCGCTCGCGCTCTTGCGGAAGCAACCGATTTGAGCGCAAAGGACATTGCATACAAGGCTTTGAAAATCGCAAGCGAGATTTGCGTGTACACGAACGACCATATCACGGTCGAAACAGTCTGACGAGGTGAACTATGGATTCAAACGTATTGACACCGAAACAAATCGTCGCAGAACTCGATAGATACATCATCGGTCAACACGACGCAAAAGTCGCAGTTGCAATCGCACTGCGCAACAGATACAGAAGAAGCAAACTCTCCGAGGAAATGAGAGAGGAAATCACGCCCAAAAACATCATTATGAAAGGTCCGACGGGCGTGGGTAAAACGGAAATCGCAAGAAGACTCGCAAAAGTCGTCAAAGCGCCTTTCGTCAAGGTGGAAGCGACGAAGTTTACCGAAGTCGGCTACGTCGGTCGTGACGTAGAGAGCATAATCCGCGACCTCGTGGAAGTTTCCATTCGCCTCGTAAAAGACGAGAAGTTCAAAGAGGTTATGCCCAGAGCAACCGAAATCGCAGAGAACAAACTTTGCGAAATCTTGCTTCCCGTACGCAAAAACGCCGCAGGCGCGACGGATAAGAGCGACGCGGAACTCAAAGAGGAACTCTTGAAAGAAATCCGCGCGGGACATCTTGACGGAATCACCATCGAAATGGAAATCCGTCAACAACCCAAGCCCATTCAACTTCAACCCGGCAACGCCCCCGGAAACGAAATCGATCTCGGAAGCATTTTCGGCGGTATGCTCGGCAAGGGACAAGTCAAAAAGAGAAAACTCACAGTCAAACAAGCGATGGACTTTATCGTAAGTCAGGAAGCCGAAAAGATGGTGGATCAGGACGCAATCACGCAAGAAGGGTTGCAAAGAGCGGAACAAGACGGCGTGGTATTCCTTGACGAAATCGACAAGATTGCCGCAAACGATCAAGGTCAGCAAGGCGGTCACGACGTGTCGCGCGAGGGCGTGCAAAGAGATATCCTTCCCATCGTCGAGGGTAGCACAGTGCAGACGAAGTACGGCTCGATCCGTACGGACTTCATTTTGTTTATCGCGGCAGGCGCGTTCCACATCTCGCGTATGGAAGACCTTATCCCGGAACTTCAAGGCAGATTCCCCATTCGCGTGGAACTCGACAACCTCACCAAAGACGATTTCGTGAAGATTCTCACCGAACCCGACAACGCCGTGCTTAAACAGTACAAAGAACTTCTCGGCGTGGACGGCGTATCTCTCGAATTTACGGACGAGGCAATCGACGAAATCGCAAGAGTCGCATTCGAAGAAAACGAAAACAGCGAGAATCTCGGCGCACGTCGTTTGCACGCCGTTCTCGAATCCTTGCTCAAAGACGTACTCTACGAGGCGGACGACGACGTGACGAAGAAAATCAACATCGACAAGGCATACGTCGAGCAACATCTGAGCACAAATCTCAAAGAGAGAAATCTCCGCAGATATATAATCTAAACTTCCTCGCCGCGCGCGAGCGATATTGCGGCTTTGCCGCAGTGATATTGTCCTTGCGGACAGTGATATTGCGGCTCTGCCGCAGCGATATTGCACTTCGTGCAGTGATATTGTCCTTGCGGACAGCGATATTGCGGCTCTGCCGCAGTGATATTGCACTTCGTGCAGTGATATTGTCCTTGCGGACAGCGATGTTGCGGCTCTGCCGCAGTGATATTGCACTTCGTGCAGTGATATTGTCCTTGCGGACAGTGATATTGCGGCGTTGCCGCAGTGATATTGCACTTCGTGCAGTGATATTGTCCTTGCGGACAGCGATATTGCGGCACTGCCGCAGTGAAGGAAGATCCGATTGATAGAAGCGATACGTCGCTTAATAAATAAAACGAAATACGAACATAGAGGCAATATGATAAACATTCCTAAAGGAACCAAAGATATGCTTCCGAGCGAAGCATACAAGTGGCACTACGTCGAGGACGTCGCAAGAGAAGTTGCGGCTTGCTTCGGATTCAAAGAGATTCGCACGCCGATGTTTGAACACACCGAACTCTTTTTGAGAGGCGTTGGCGAAACGACGGACATCGTGACGAAGGAAATGTATACTTTCGACGACAAGGGCGGCAGAAGTATGACTTTGCGCCCCGAAGGCACGGCAGGCGTTGCGCGCTGTTTTATCGAAAACGGCTTGCACCAAGGCGTTATGCCTATGAAAGCGTACTACATCGCAAGCATATTCCGCTACGAGAAACCGCAAAACGGCAGACTCAGAGAACACCATCAATTCGGCGTGGAATGTTACGGTTCGGACAGTCCGAGCGCAGACACGGAAGTCATTACGCTCGCTTCGACCTTTTTGAGAAAAGTGGGACTTAAGAGCCTCGAACTCAACATCAACAGCATAGGTTGCCCCAAGTGCAGAGCGGAATACAATAAGGCGTTGAAAGAGTACATCGGCGCAAACTTGCACCTTATGTGCGGTCAATGCCAAGCGAGATTTGAAAAGAATCCGCTTCGTATCCTCGACTGCAAGGAAGAAAAGTGCAAGCAAATCACCAAAAACGCGCCCAAAATCACCGATTATCTTTGCGACGATTGCAGAGCGCACTTTGAAGAAGTGCAACGCATACTCACGTCGCTGGGTATAGAATTTAAGGTCAATCCGGGTATCGTACGCGGTTTGGACTACTACACGCGCACGGTATTCGAGTTCGTGTCCACGGACATAGGCGCGCAAGGTACGGTTTGCGGCGGCGGAAGATACAACAATCTCGTCGAGGAAGTGGGCGGCAAGCCTACGCCTGCGGTCGGATTCGGTCTGGGACTGGAAAGACTCCTTTTGGTGCTTGAAAACACAAACAACCTTTCGGCAGAGCAAGAGTGTATGGACGTATATATCGCGCCTATGGGCGACAAAGCGCAGGAAATTGCGAGAAAACTCGTGTTCGATATGCGCAACGCAGGCATAAAAGCCGAAACCGACATTATGCAAAGAGGTCTTAAAGCGCAAATGAAATACGCCGACCGTACGGGTGCGAAGTACGTTTGCGTACTCGGCGACGACGAGATAGAAAAAGGCGTCGTGAACGTCAAGAGAATGAGCGATTCCGTCACGGAAGAATGTCGTATAGGCGACCTTTGCAGATTTTTTGAAAAATGACCGAAAGAGGAATAGTGGCAAAAATTAAGGGCAATAAAGCCACCGTGCGTTTCGACAGGCGCAGCGCGTGCGACAAATGCCATATGTGCGCAACCACCAAAGACGGTATGAAAGTCGAGGTCGTTGTCGAAAATACGCTCGGCGCAAACGTCGGCGATTTCGTCGAAGTGGAAATGGGCGAAAAGTACGTTCTCACGGCGGCGGCAATCGTGTACGTCATACCGCTCGTGCTTATCGGCGCGGGCATAGGCATAGGCACGCTCATCAACGAAGTGGCGCAAGCGATTTTGGCACTCGTCGGTCTTGTCGTCGGATTTGTCGTCGCAATCCTTCTCGACAGACTCGTCATTCGCAAAAAGAAAGGTTTTGTGCCGACGATGAAAGCGATTGTTAATGAATAATTAATAATGAATAATTAATAATTGCGGAAGGCGAAGCCTTAATCCGATTGCTCAAACGGCGTTGCGGTAGAGTCAATCGCCCTCGCCGTCATTCAGAACGTAGCGTGGGAATCCCCTAAATAGAAACGAAAATATTTGAGGCGATTGTCACAAACCGCACTTGTTCTCGCAATCACTAACCGCGCAGAGAATTTGTGCTATCAGTACAAACACGTATAAAATTTCAAGCCACAGTTTCGCCAAATTATCTGCTTGGTGAAGCGCACTTCGTGCGCAAGTGGAAAAATTTGAACGGCGGTCGGGCGAGACGCGTTAAACAACACATTCGGTGAATGTGTTGCAGCCAAAGCGAACGAGGCGGATTGCCTTGCAAACGCCGAAGTCCAAACACCTGAGGAAGGGGGAAGTGTTATTTTTTTCGAGTGCCTGATAGAGCATTGCGGCAAATAATAATATAAAATAAATTCAAGGAAGACAAACTTATGAAAGACTATATCGTATTGAACGAGCAAAATTTTGACGAAGTGACGTCCAAAGGCGTCGCGCTTGTGGATTTTTGGGCGACTTGGTGCGGTCCTTGCAGAATGATGGCGCCCAACGTCGAGGACATCGCAACCGAGTACAAAGGCAAAGTTACAGTCGGCAAAGTGGATGTTGACGAGTGCCCGAATCTCGCAATGCGTTTCGGCATTATGTCCATCCCGACACTCATTGTCTTTAAGGACGGCGAGAAAAAAGAAGTGCTTGTGGGCTATCGTCTCAAAATGCAAATCGCCGAAGTGCTTGACAAATACCTTTGATTGAAACGTAAAATCCGCAAAAATCGAATTTTACGGCAAAAAAACGAGCAAAAATCACGCCATATAACGCTTTTATACGGCGAATAGACTATTAGGAAAAACGAAAGATGATTGATTTGAAAAGCATAAAACAAGTTGACCCCGAACTTTACGAGTCAATGCTCAAAGAACTTAAGCGTCAACAGCATAATCTCGAACTTATCGCAAGCGAAAACATAGTGTCCGAAGCGGTGCTTGCCGCCGCGGGAACTTTCTATACCAACAAGTATGCTGAAGGTTACCCCGGCAAAAGATATTACGGCGGTTGCGAATACGTCGATATTGCCGAGCAACTCGCAATCGAGCGCGCAAAGCAACTTTTCGGCGTGAAATACGCAAACGTTCAACCGCATTGCGGCTCGAACGCCAACTTTGCGGCGTATTATGCGTTGCTAAACAGCGGCGATACGATTTTGGGAATGACTCTTGCGGACGGCGGACACCTCACGCACGGCGCAAAAGTGAATATGAGCGGCAAACTTTTCAACTGCGTAGGCTACGGAATCGACCCCGAAACCGAACGTATCGACTATGACAAAGTGCGCGAAATCGCACTCGAATGTAAGCCTAAACTCATCGTCGCGGGCGCAAGCGCGTATCCGAGATTTATCGACTACGAGAAATTCAGAGAAATTGCGGACGAAGTGGGCGCGTATCTTATGGCGGACATCGCGCACGTTGCGGGTATGGTTGCGGTCGGATTGCACCCGAGCCCCGTCGGTTACGCTCACGTCATCACGTCAACCACGCACAAGACGTTGAGAGGACCCAGAGGCGGCCTTATCCTTTGCGACGACGAGGAAATCGCAAAAAAGATAAACAAAGCGGTTTTCCCCGGCAGTCAAGGCGGCCCGCTTATGCACATAATCGCCGCAAAAGCAGTCGCTTTCAAAGAGGCTCTTTCGCCCGAATTTAAGACTTATCAGGAACAAATCCTCAAAAACGCAAAGGCTATGGCGGACAGACTTATAAAAAGAGGGCTGCGCCTTGTCAGTGGCGGCACGGACAATCATATGATGCTCGTAAATCTCGTCGGTAGCGGCGTAAACGGCAAGCAACTCGAAACGTGGCTCGATACGGCGCATATCACCGTCAACAAAAATTCAGTGCCCAACGAACCGCTTCCGCCGTCGCTTACGAGCGGCATAAGAGTGGGTACGCCGGCAGTCACCACCAGAGGTATGAAAGAAGCCGATATGATAAAAATCGCCGATATGATTGCGGACGTCGTCGAGGGCGGCGAGAGCGCGATTGAGTCGGTAAAGGCGCGTGCAATCGCTCTTTGCGACGAATATCCTATCTACAAGGACGCCGTGACGCTTTGATAAGCGCGTAAAGCGAAGATATTACTTCGTAACCTGCAAACGCAACGGGATAAAACGGATCTCGTTGCGTTTTTTCTTTTTCCGAGTTTTGATTATTGTTCGTATTGTTGTCGTTTGAATTGCCGTTTTGACTCATTCTTACGTTCTGTTGCTCGGCTTTCTTTCCGTTCGATTCGCATTTGCCGTCGGCTTTTTCGTTTGATTTTTCGTCGGTTTTGGGCTGCTCGCTCGTTTTCGGCTTTTGCATAAGCGACATAACGAGGGGAAGCATACTCGCAACGTCCGCTTTTCCGTTTTGCATATTGCAAAGTAGCGAAAGCATAGGATTTTGCCCCGCAAGACTTTTCAGAAAATCGTTTTTGACGTCGCGATTTCCTTCGGGCGGCGAAAAATCCAGCCGAATTTGCTCGCCTATGCCGTTTTGAAGCGCGAACGCAGGTTTTTCGATACGATTATCGTCGCGGGCGAGAGGGCGCGCGTTTTGCGCGTTTGGCGGCTCGCATTGCGCTTTTTGTCCGTCGTTTTTTTGCGACAGCATTTGCATAAGCATAGACATTGCGTTCATATCCAAATTCATAGTTCACCTGTCACAACCATTTTATGCGCACATATATTGAATGTGCGGAGGAATTTATGAATTTTTACGACTTCAACGGTATGAACGCGCGAAACGGTCAAACGCAAAACGGCGTCGGAAACGGCGCGCAAAACGGTACTCAGAACCGCAACGGCGAGCAGTGTAATAGCGAATCTTTCGAGCAGAAATTCGCCTCGTACGCGCAAAAGAGCGAGGAAGAACTCACCGCGCAACTTCTCGACGTAGCAAGGCGTATGAAAGAGCAGGGCAGTTTCGACCAAAGCGCGCTCGAAAACCTATACAACACCGCGTATCCTATGCTCGGCGAAATGCAAAGACAGCGTATGCGAAGCATAATCGATATGCTCAAAGGTTGAGGCGGTATGGACAAAATCGACGCGCGAATCATCGAGCAACTCAAATCCTCGAAAAAGACGAACGACGGACTGGTAAAAACACTGTCGAAGGACAGCGGCAAGGTTGACGCACTCGTCAGAGTTCGCAATCCGTTGCAACTCGGCTTGCTCGAAAGAAACTTCGAGGTTGCGGCGTGTTATCCGTTTATCCGCTCGATAGGCATAAAATGCGGACTCGACGACGCAATAAAACTCGAAAGAATGAACGAGGTGGAATACGTTTGCGCCCAAAGCAAAGCGTTCACACTTTCGGACGAGTTTTCGGGCGGCGACGAGCGGCAAGAAGAATCGCAAGCCGAGATTTCGAGAAGATACAACGCGGTCGAATCGAGTTTTAGGCTATCTAACCGCACGTTTTATCCGATTCCGACTTTTGACGAGGGGTTGAACGGCAAGGGCATTACGCTTTGCGTTATGGATACGGGCGTATCGCCGCACCTCGATTTGTCCGTGCCTAAAAACAGAATTATAGGTTCGGTGGATTTCATAAATGACGAAAAATATCCCTACGACGACAACGGACACGGCACTTTCGTTGCGGGCGTTGCCGTGGGCAACGGAACTCTGTCGGCAAAAGGCATACGAGGGGTTGCGCCTATGGCAAACGTGCTGTCCGTCAAGGTGATAGAAAAGAAAGGCGAGAGCGGTACGTTCAAAATCCTCGACGGTATGCAGTGGCTTTTCGACAATTTCAGACAATACGGCGTAAGAGTGGTGTGTATGAGTTTCGGCGCAGAGCCTCTCGATTACGCCGACCCGCTGAAAATCGGCGCGGAAATGCTTGCAAGAAGCGGTCTTATCGTGGTTGCGGCGGCAGGAAACAGCGGCGAAAACTCTTTGAAATCGCCTGCGATAAGCAACGAAATCATAGCAGTCGGCGCAGTTGACGAAAACAACGCTATCGCAAGTTTTTCCTCAAGAGGCAAATATAAGGGAATCAAACGCCCCGACGTATACGCAAAGGGTACGAACATAAAGGGCATACAGGCGGGCGGCGCATATTCGAGTATGAGCGGAACTTCGGTTGCCGCGCCGTACGTTGCGGGCGCGTGCTGTCTGCTTTGCCAAAAGTACAGCAAAATCACGCCGTTTCAAGCAAAAACAGCGATTCTAAACGCTTCAATTGACGTAAGCGGAACGAAAATATTTACTTTGTGACGTCTTTGAAAATGCGCTCTACGCAAGAAAGAAAGTAGGCTATTTCGCTCTCTTGCGTGTCGCAACCCACGCTTGCACGCACCGCGCCTTGATTGGCCGTTCCCATATTGAGATGAACGAGGGGCGCGCAATGCAATCCGCCTCTTACGCATATTCCCGCTTCGTTGAGTTTGTCAGCAACGTAGCCGCTGTCCGCATTTTTGAGATTGAAAGACACGACGCCAGTTACGGCGTCGCGGGTGTAGACGGTCGCGCCGACGTGTTCGAGCGAATATATAACGTTTTTCGCGATTCTATCGATATGTTTTTTGATTTTTGCAAGGTTGTCGAAAGTCCATTTCGCGCCTTGATGTAGCGCGCATATGCCGCCCGAAAACTGAGTGCCGGCCTCGAAAGATTCGGGCTTTGCGACTTTGGGAATAACGTCGTTTGAAAACGTACCCGTGCCGCCGTATAAAAGCGGTTTTAGGTTTATATCGTTTTTGACAACTAAAAATCCCGTACCTTGTATGCCGTGCAGTCCTTTATGACCGGGGCAAGCGAGCATACTTATCCCGCCGTTTCCGGGGTTTAAGGGAATTAAAGGCACGCTTTGCGCGCCGTCAACAATCAATTTGACGTTATTTTTCTTGCAGATATTCGCTATTTCGTCGATATTGCAAACCGCGCCCGTAACGTTGCACGCGCCGCCGAGAACCATAATATCGGCGTATTTTGCGCATTTTTCCACGTCTTCGAGCCGTATATGACCGCTTCCGTCCGCTTTTACCACGTCGAGCGAGATTTTGCCCTCGCTTTTTAGATTGTAAAGCGGGCGCAGAACCGAATTATGCTCGTTTGTGCTCGTAACCACCTTTTCACCGCCGTTTATCAGTCCGAAAATTGCAAGATTGATTGCTTCCGTGCAGTTTTTCGTGAATACAAGGGAATATTCCTCGCTCGCGCCGAGCATAGAAAGCAGATAATCCCGACATTTTTGTATGCGTATGCTTTTGTCAACCGCTTCGTCGTGACTGCCTCTGCCGCTGTTTGCCGAGTGCGATACGTCGAAAAGCAATGCGTCGAGGGCGCATTTTGGCTTGAATCTTGAAGTTGCGGCGTTGTCGAGATATATCATTTTTTGTCCTTATCTATGCAATTTATGCGAATTTGCACGAAAAATGTGTTCGCACAATATATTAAAATCGAGAGCGGTTACATATATTTTCGGAGGGGATTATGAGAGAATTTTTCGTAGCGTTCCGCTCGCGCGCCGAAGCCGTGCGGTTTTATGAGGATTTGTCGTCGTACGCCATATCCTGCAAACTTATCAACACTCCCTCGTCTGCAAAAGTGGGGTGCGGATTGTCGGTGAAGTTGTTTGCAAAGGATATGCAGCAAGCAAAAATCGTACTTCAACGAGGCAGATACTCGTCCGCCATAGGCTTTTATTATTTCGGCACGAACGGCAGCGCGATAAGACTTTGAAGTGTAAACCGCTCTGAAATGCCCGATTGCGCATATGCGCTTTCGGGCATATTGGAATACTTATTTCGGACGTATATGGTGACTCTTTTGAGCGTATCGAAGAAGAAAACGATAAACCTTTTGTCGGTGTATCGAAAAACTGTTTTCTTGTCAACGAACAACTGTTTTCAAGCAAATGTTTCCGAACTTAAACTTCTATTATTGCAAAACTGTATTTCGCACCCGCGCAAACCCTTGCAAAATGCCCTCGTTTGTGCGATAATCGTTAATATGACGGAAGATAACAAGAAAATATACGACTTGCTCGACCAAATGCACTACGACGCCGATTGCGAATTGAATTTCGATTCGCCTTTCGAGTTGCTCGTTGCGGTGGTGCTGTCCGCTCAATGCACGGACAAGCGCGTAAATCAGGTCACGAGCGAACTTTTTAAGGTCGCCTCTACGCCGCAAGAATTTGCGGATATGGACATATGCGAACTCGAAAAATATATATTTTCTTGCGGATTTTACCATAATAAGGCAAAGGCGATAAAGAGCCTCAGTCAAAGTATTCTCGATATGGGTGGTATGCCGACGACGCGCGACGAGTTGATGAAACTTAAAGGCGTGGGACGAAAGACGGCAAACGTCGTTGCGGCGGTCGCCTACGGCGAAAACGCCATAGCGGTGGACACGCACGTTTTCAGGGTGGCAAACCGCATAGGACTCGTCCACGCAAAAACGCCCGAGCAGGCCGAAGCGCAACTTATGTCCGCTTTCGACGAGAATCTTTGGTCGCACCTTCATCATCTTTTGATATTTCACGGCAGATACACTTGTCACTCTCAACGTCCCGAATGTGACAAATGCCTCGTGAGAGGTTACTGCGAGTACTATCAAAAACTTACGTCGGGCATACCGACGCAAAAGGCGAGCAAATAAAAGCGATATGAAAAAATACGAGATTGTTTCAAAAAAACGACTTGCGCCCAACGTAAACGAATACGTCGTTTACGCGCCGCTCGTTGCAAAACACTGTCTTGCGGGGCAGTTTATAATTTTGCGCACCGACGAGGACGGCGAGCGCGTTCCGTTCACCGTATGCGACTATTCGCGCGAGGACGGCAGGGTTTCGATTATGGTGCAAGAAGTCGGCTACACGACGGCAAAACTCGCTATGATGAACGAGGGCGATTGCCTTTGCGATTTCGTAGGACCTTTGGGCAACCCAACCGATTTGTCGGCGTATGAGAATATCTGTCTTATAGGCGGTGGCATAGGCTCTGCCGTTATTTATCCGCAAGCGAAGCAACTCTTTTTCAGCGGCAAAGCGGCGGACGTTGTACTCGGCGCGCGCAACAAAGATTTGCTTATGTACGTCGACGAGTTTAAGGCAAATTCAAAAGACTTGTATTTGGTCACAGACGACGGTTCGAGCGGCGTAAAGGGATTCGTCACCGATATGCTCAAATCCCTCGTAGAGGGCGGAAAGAAATACGATTGCGTATTCGCGGTCGGTCCGCTTCCTATGATGAAAGCGGTTTGCAATCTCGCAAAATCCCTCGATATTGCCGCAATCGTGAGTATGAACTCTATGATGGTTGACGGCACGGGTATGTGCGCTTGTTGCAGGCTCACCGTGGGCGGCGAAACCAAGTACGCGTGCATAGACGGCCCCGAATTCGACGGGCATCTCGTTGACTTCGACGAGGCTATTGCAAGAAGCAAAATGTATCGCGAAGAAGAAAAAGCCCATTACTGCAATTTGAGAGGTGGGGTATGATTGAAGCAAGACACCGTATGCCGACTCAATCCGCAGAGGAAAGAAAGCACAATTTCGACGAGGTTGCGCTCGGATATACCGCGCAACTTGCCTTAGACGAGGCGCAAAGATGTCTTAATTGCAAAAACGCGCCGTGTATGAGCGGTTGCCCCGTAGGCGTTCGCATACCCGACTTCATCGCGCACGTCAAAAAAGGCGATATGGAAGAGGCGTATCGCACGATAAAGCAAGACAACAATCTTCCCGCAATCTGCGGCAGAGTCTGTCCACAAGAGAATCAGTGCGAAAAGCATTGCGTACGCAAGGACAAACTCGGCGGAAGCGTGGCAATAGGCAATCTCGAAAGATACGTCGCCGATTACGCCGCAAAAAGCGGATTTGCCGAGCATACGGTAGCCGAAAAAATCGGCAAACGCGTGGCAATCGTGGGTTCGGGCCCGTCCTCGCTCTCGTGTGCGGCAGACCTTGCTCGCGCAGGCGTAGACGTCACGATATTCGAGGCTTTGCACGAAGCGGGCGGCGTACTCGTGTACGGTATTCCCGAATTTCGACTTCCCAAATCGCTCGTTAAAGAGGAAATTGAAAAGGTTTGCTCGCTCGGCGTGAAAATCGAAAAAAACGTCGTCGTCGGCAAAACCGTGTTCATAGACGAATTGCTGTTTGAATACGACGCGGTTTTTATCGGTTCGGGCGCAGGCGTGCCTATGCTCTTGAAAGTCAAGGGCGAAAACCTCAACGGCGTGTATTCCGCAAACGAGTATCTGACCAGAATAAACCTTATGAAAGCCTACAAACAAGGCTCGATAACGCCGATAAAGCACGGCAAAAACGTGGTCGTGGTCGGCGCGGGCAACGTCGCTATGGACAGTGCGCGAACGGCGTTGCGTATGGGCGCAAACGTCAAACTCGTCTACCGCAGAGGCAGAGAGGAAATGCCTGCACGAAAGGAAGAAATAAACCACGCCGAAGAAGAAGGCGTAGAGTTTATGCTTTTGTCTAATCCCGTCGAGATACTCGGCGACGAGCAAGGCAACGTATGCGCGATTAAGTGTGTGAAAATGCAACTCGGCGAACCCGACGCAAGCGGCAGAAGAAGTCCCGTACCCATCGAGGGAAGCGAATTTGTCGTTGAATGCGACGAAGTTATAGTCGCGCTCGGGACGAGTCCGAATCCCATAATCAAACGCAGTTTCCCGTCTTTGGAAACGACGAAGAAAGGCACTATAGTTGCGGACGAAAACGGACTTACCAATATTCCTCGCTTGTACGTCGGCGGCGACGCTATGACGGGCGCGGCAACCGTAATTCTCGCAATGGGCACGGGCAAGCGCAGTGCAAAAGCAATACTCGAATCCTTCAAAAACTAAAATCGAACAACCGAAAAACAACGAAATAACAAAAATCGAAGCGTTGATTTTTCCACAATAAAAGAAAAAAAGAGGTCAATATGTTTCTCGACTATGCGAAAATTTTTATAAAAGCAGGCAACGGCGGCAACGGAAAAGTGTCCTTCCACCGTGAAAAGTTCGTTCCCAACGGCGGACCGGACGGCGGCGACGGCGGCAATGGCGGCGACGTGGTGTTTGTCGCGGACAAAGAGATAAACACGCTCATAGATTTTAAATTTCAGAAGTTTTATCGCGCGCAGAACGGCGGCGACGGCGAGGCGAAGAATTGCACCGGCAAATCCGCGCCCAATCTCGTCATAAAAGTGCCCGTCGGCACAGTGATTCGCGACACGGAAAGCGGAAAGGTCATCGCAGACCTCTTTGACGACGGCGAAACTTTCGTTGCGCTCAAAGGCGGCAGAGGCGGCAAGGGCAACAACCGTTTTGCGCACGCAAGACGTCAAGCGCCGTCTTTCTCGCAACTCGGCGAAACCACAGAAGAACATCAGGTTACGCTCGAACTCAAAACCATTGCGGACGTAGGTCTCGTTGGCTTCCCGAACGTCGGCAAATCTACGCTCTTGTCCGTGCTTACGAGCGCGAAACCCAAAATCGCAAACTATCACTTTACCACAATCAGCCCGAATCTCGGCGTAGTGCAGATGCAGGACAGCAGTTTTGTTATAGCGGATATTCCCGGTCTTATCGAGGGCGCAAGCGAGGGCGCGGGGCTCGGACACTATTTCCTTCGCCACATCGAAAGAGTGCGCCTCATCGTGCATATCGTGGACATCAGCGGCAGCGAGGGCAGAGACCCCATCGACGATTACAACAAAATCAACGCCGAACTTGCAACTTACAGCGAAAAACTCGCTTCCATTCCGCAACTCGTCGTCGCAGGCAAAGCGGATTTGCTCACCGACCGCTCGGAAATCGAAAAATTTGAAAAAGCAATCGGTAAAAAGGTTTTTGTCGTATCTTCCGTCACGCACGAAGGGCTCGACGAACTTCTTTCCGCAATGAAACAGCAAGTCGAACAACTTCCGCCACCTCAACGTATTCAGCGTGACGAAACCTTTGAACTCGAACCCAAAGCCGATCAAAAATTCACCGTATCCCGCCTTCCCGACGGTTCGTTCTTCGTCGACGGCGGACTCGTCGATTTTCTCGTTCAAAACGTCACCATTTCTTCACCCGATTCCTTTGCGTTTTTCCAAAAGGTACTCAAGGACCGCGGCGTAATAGCCGAACTGAAAAAGAAGGGTATGAAAGAGGGGGATATAGTTGTAATCGGCGACCTTGAATTTGAATGGGTGGATTGACGCATTCAAACAGCGACTAACTTTGTCAAACCCCTTTTGCTCATCGTCACGTACGATTATGTACGTTAGGCGATTCGCAAAAGGGGTTTTCCTTGTTATTCATCTGTTTGAAAGTGTCAATCACTTGCGTTTTAGACACGTTCTAACTCTTGCCATTCATCTCTGTGGATTGCGTTTAATCTACCCATTTAACATTATCCATTTATCCCTTACATATCAAATTAATACTCATTTTTCACATTATAAAAAAACAACACAAAAGCACCTTGCGTGCAAGGTGCTTTGTCATAACTTTTAGTTATTATTTGTACTCTTGAATAAACTTCTTGAAGAAGCCGACGCATTCTTCGAGGGATTTTATATCCACGTTTTCGTTCGAGGCGTGCATACCGCCGAGTTGGTCGAACGAGAGGGCGCAAGGCGTGCAACGTATCGCGTTGGTTGAAATCTGTTGAAGCACTCTGCAATCCGTTCCGCCAAACATAAGATAGGGCACGACTGCCACGTCGGGGTACACTTCGTTGAGTGCTTTTTTGTACATCTGATAGCCTTCGCCGTTGACATCGATCATCGGCGACGCTTCGCGAGATTGTAAAACTTCCACTTCGAGGTCGTATTTCTTTGCGAGTTTGCGCAGTTTGTTGAAGCAATCTTCGCTCTTGTCGGTGGGCGCAAAGCGCAAGTTTGCCACAACCCACGCGTCTTGAGGAATCACGTTCGGTGCGGACGCGCCGCTCGACATCGTAAACACCATAGTGGTTGCAAACATCGAGTTGCCGTATGCCGCATTGAGTTTCGGCGCGAGTTTTGACACCCACCAGCCTGTAAGACCTATCGTCTTGCAGAATCCTTTGAGAGGGAACGCAAGCGCGTCGCCGAGTCCGTAAATCATCGCTTTTGCCGCTTTGGACATCTTGGGTTTGAAAACGGTGTGGTGCTCGCAGTAGTTTATAAACGCCGCAAGTCTTGCAATGGGGGTCTGCTTCGGCGGTTGCGAACTGTGTCCGCCTTTGCCGTGCGCGATAAACTTTACGTCGGCGTAGCCTTTTTCCAAAATACCGACCGCCGCAACGTCTTTTTTCATAAGGCTGAAAGCCTTTTTGATGATTGCGCCGCCTTCGTCAACTACGAGGAAGGGGGTTATGCCATTAGATTTGAACCAGTCGCGCGCCATAGAAGCACCGGGCCCCGACGTTTCTTCGTTGTCGCTGTAACTCAAATACACGTCCTGTTCGGGAACGAAGCCTTGCTCGATGAGTTCGTCAACGGCTTGAATGGTGGAAAAGAGCGTGTTTTTGCAGTCCATTGCGCCTCTGCCGTACACTTTGCCGTCAACGACGGTTGCGCTGAACGGGGGATATTTCCAGTCGCCGCCGACTGCGGGCACGACGTCTTGGTGCGCCATAAGCACGAGCGGACGAGCGGAAGATTTGCCGCGCCACTTGTAAAGAAGCACGTCGCCGCCCACTTCTATTTTCTCGCAAGTTTGTTTGACGTTGGGAAATTCCTCGTCGAGAACCTTGTGGAAAGCCTCGAAGTATTCGTGACCGCTATTTGTGACGGTGGGGCATTGAATGAGTTTTACAAAACTGTCAACGTATCCGTTTTGGTTTTTCATAGAGTACCTCGCAAATGAGAATAGAAATATTATACAACCAAAGCAAATAATAAACAAGTGTCATTTTTTGAAATTTTAATTGCAGAGCGAATTTTGACGTGAAAATAAAAAATAAAAGAGCATACGGCGTACAAAATAATAAAAATCAGTTGCAAGAACGATTGATTTATGATATATTCAATCTTGCGCCGGCGTGGTGAAACTGGCAGACGCGCTGGACTCAAAATCCTGTGGACTAATCATCCGTGTCGGTTCGAGTCCGACCGCCGGCACCAACGAAAAAACAACCTTGCAACCAACCGTAAGGTTGTTTTTTCATATATCCGACAATAGCGGGATGCTTGCATACCGATAGCGGCGGATATATGAAAAAAAATAAGCGTTCACGCATTTGCAAGGTTGTTTTTGAGTGCCCGTAGGCGGTATCGTATACCGCGCCGCACTAACAGCCGAGTGCTTGCATACCGATAGCGGCGGATATATGAAAAAAAATAAGCGTTTACGCTTTTGCAAGGTTGCTTTTGAGTGCCCGTAGGCGGTATCGTATACCGCGCCGCACTAACAGCCGA
>ERZ808262.277-NODE-277-length-31752-cov-25.927122_pt1 | contig 31752 bp, 32 predicted proteins | sample MGYA00520895_ERZ808262 | MGnify/ENA primary metagenome ERZ808262 (study PRJEB31516, sample SAMN03275588) | gut metagenome | biome: mammalia-associated habitat; material: feces | host: Papio cynocephalus | place: Kenya | collected 2012-08-02 ... | reverse complement strand
AATTGTATAACTTTACACTCGACAGTGTTGCACTGTCAAGTTGAATTAGGCCTTTCTTTCTTCTTCACTCATTAGAGAAAGATCATCAATGAAGGACATACAATTGTCATACAGTCCTTCCACATTCAATTCCACCATATACTTCATTATCATATTATTATAGTATCTTCCAGATACAAGTAGGCTGTTTCTCACCAGAAACAGCTTCTTATAGCCACATCCACTATCACATCTTCATATATGTATTTATATCTTATCAAAATTGTCTGTTTATAAGAGAAAATTTTCACTTATCTATTATTGGTGTGATAGCTCATCCATAGAAAAATAACAAACTGGATAACAGACTCCCGGCACACATTTGATCCGAAGCCATTTTCCTGCGAAACCCCCACCTGTTTGTTTCCGCAGGAGAAGGACAAAACCCCACCGGAGTATCACGATTTGGCTTTCGTAGCTTTCCGTGCCACCCGTAAAACATCATAAATAACAGAAGGATACGGATGTCCATTTGCATAATCAGTATTACTTCCGGCGGTAAGGGGATTCAGTTCCCTTGCCGCCTTTCTTCTTTTCTTACCGAAGGGATTTTATCTCTGTCAAACTGTCTCAATGATATAAGATCGGCGCATTTGCTGTTGTTGTCTCACATATAAGAATAAGTATATGAAAGAAACATCACATCTCATTGAAGAGCGCCATCTCTTCGCCGCCATTATCCTTGCCGGGCTCTGTGCAAATTTTCACAACACCGTGCCGTCTTCTTTCAAGGCAGAAGATGCCGTAAGTCTTGCCGACAGCCTTATCCGCATTTTGCAGAAAAATGAGAAGAAAGTGTAAGTTTTCCGCTTCACTGGGAAATCCTTTGTTATTTTTTTATCAAACGGATTTCGATATGAGAGAAGAAATAGATATGAATTCAAAATTTGAAGCCATCCTTACAGCTCTGGATGAGATAAGGACGGGCAGTAATAATGTGGAGAAGGTGTATGACACAAAGTCTTTGAGTGATTATCTCAAAGTGGGCAAGTCCGCTATTGAGAAGCTGAGGCAGGACGGAGAACTGGCTTACTCAAAGATCGGCAGGACAATCATTTATACTCAGAGTGATGTAGATGCACTTATACAAAACAATCACGTGAATTATGTTAGATAAAGATACGTATGGAAGGTAAGTATTTGTTAAGAAAAGACTGCAAGCCGAACGAGTTCGGTGAATTCAAAATTGTGCTTCAATACTGCACACAAGGGGTTTCAGTGAGAAAATCAACTGGCATCTCCATAAGGCCGGATCTCTGGCTAGGAGATAGTGGGGATGGTAAATTCATACGCACCGGCAAGGATGGACACCCGAAGGCCTGCATCCTCAACCAGAGGCTGACAAATTTGAAAAGAGGGATTGATGAAAAACTGAATAATCTGCTGGCAGAGAAGCATCAGGTTATTCCCGTGCCAGTATTGAGAAGTATTCTCTCCGGTGAGTATGACCGTGAGAAAGACAGAGACAAAGGACAGGTTCCGTTTGTGGAGTTTGTCCTTACAGAGAACAAGGAGATATACAACCTGGGCAAGATCAGTTATTCCGTATGGTCAAACATACAGTGTAATATGAACACATTCAGTGAGTTCCTGCACAAGATAAAGCGTATGGACACAAGTGAAAGAACAACACTGTATTGCAGAGATATCACAGTCAAATTATTCAAGGACTATATCAAGTATAGGCAAGACCGAGGCAACACAAATGAGACAATCAACAAAGCATTGACACCCATCATCAAGGCCGTCAAGATAATGCACAGAAGGGACTGGATTGACAGAGACACTTGTGATGAAATCTGCAATCTGTATCTTCCGCCGAATGCAAAGGTGCTGGGTGCCGACACCACTACCCATTACCTTACCGAGGAGCAAGTAAGACAGCTTATTGAGACAGTGAAATCGGCAAAATATGACAGGACAAGGGACTTCTTCGATATGTTTATGTTCTCCCTTTACACCTGTGGCTTACGGTTCAGTGATGTAGCCACATTGAGATGGGCTGAGATTGATATGGACAAGAGAACCATCAAGCATATACAGGTGAAGAACCATACCCGAAATGCAAAGATACTGAACCTGTCCATCCCGGATGAGGGTATGAAGATCCTTGAAAAATGGCAGGGACGTAATGACAATTTTGTGTTCGGGCTGCTCGGTGATGAGTTTGATCTCAGTAATTGTGAGAACTTGAAAGAGACACTGAATTTAAAGAACAGAACAGTAAACATATCCTTGAATACACTGGGAGACAAGATAGACCTGCCATTTCCGCTGCACTTTCATATTGCCAGACATACATTTGCCACACTGGCTCTGAACAACACAGTTGATGTGAAGACAATATCGACATTGATGGGACATAGTTCAGTCCTGACCACCGAGAAGGTATATGCCACGCTAATGCCATCAACCATTGAGAAGACCGTTGAAGAGAAACTCAATTTCCATTTTTAGGCCCGCTGAAACAAAGACATCCGGAGAGAAGCCTGCCTGGGTGGCAGATTTCTCTCCGGTCTTGTTTATGCTCCATTTACTACTCTTATTTCAAGGAAGATTTGCCATTTCATTGGATAGTAATTGGGTAGTTTGAGCCTGTTTTTAGCCCGAAAAAGGGGCAATTTCGGCACGAAAAAAGCACCGGGACTTCCCAGTGCTTCAATCATAAATTATTGAAAATCAATCAATAATGTTTCAATAATGGGTTAATACTCTTCCTCGTTAAAGAAGAAATCATCCTTTGTAGGATAATCCGGCCAGATGTCTTCAATGGATTCGTAGACTTCTCCGTCGTCCTCAAGTTCGGTTAGATTCTCGATGACCTCCTCCGGGGCGCCGGAGCGGTTGGCGTAGTCGATAAGTTCTTCCTTTGACGCTGGCCATGGAGCATCGTCCAGGCTGCTGGCAAGTTCAAGTGTCCAATACATATTCGTGAACAATTAAATTGTTAATAATCATTATTATAAATCAAGACATCGCAAAAAGCGACCATAATTGCCCCAAAGATATGCAAAAAAACATAACAATAAACATTTTTTGCCTAATTTTGTAGGCTTGGAAGTTGTCTCAACAACCGTACCAAAAGAAGAAAGTAAGAATATGTCATACGAGAAACTGGAAATATACGAGGAAAAGGTGACCGCCGAGATCGCCGGCCATGTCAAGGAGATCATTCGGCTGTTGGGCGAGGATCCTTACAGAGAGGGCCTTGTGAAGACCCCGGAGAGAGTGGCGAAGGCGTTGCAGTTCCTCACGCGGGGATATTCACAGAACGGTGAGGAGATTGTGCGGTCCGCCATATTCGATGAAGAGTACCGGCAAATGGTTCTTGTGAAGGACATCGAGCTGTACTCCACCTGCGAGCATCACATGATGCCGTTCCTTGGAAAGTGCCACGTGGCGTACATTCCCAATGGCAAGATAACGGGGCTGAGCAAGGTGGCGCGGGTCGTGGAGACTTTCGCGCGGCGGCTTCAGGTGCAGGAGAGGCTGACTGTCCAGATCCGGGACTGCATCGACAACGCGCTGCATCCGCTGGGGGTGGCGGTCGTGATCGAGGCGATGCACACCTGCATGTCGGTCAGAGGGGTGCAGAAGGCCAACGCCATGACCACAACATCGGCATTCTCCGGGGCTTTTCTGACTTCGGCCCGGACACGGAACGAGTTCCTGAACCTGATAAGATAGAACAAGTCTGTCTTTTACAGCACGCGATTTGACTGAAGAATTTAACATCAGGCTAAAATAAAGATTAAAATAACGAACAAAAAAAATAACGATATGTCAAACAAGATAATACTGACTGGCGACCGTCCCACCGGACGCCTCCACATCGGCCACTACGTCGGCTCCCTGAGGAACAGGGTGGCCATCCAGAATGCCGGCGACTACAAGAAGATGTTCGTCTTCATCGCAGACGCGCAGGCGCTTACCGACAACTTCGACAACCCGGAGAAGGTCCGCCAGAACATCATCGAGGTGGCGCTCGACTACTTGTCAGTCGGCCTCGACCCTGACAAAGTGACAATATTCATCCAGAGCATGATCCCGGAGCTCACCGAACTGACATTCTACTACATGAACCTTGTCACGGTGGCCAGGCTCCAGCGCAACCCGACCGTCAAGGCGGAGATCCAGATGAGAGGCTTCGGCCAGGACGGCGAGGAGCAGGCGTTCGGAAGCGGCCTCCCGGTGGGATTCTTCTGCTACCCTATCTCACAGGCCGCCGACATCACGGCTTTCAAGGCCACAGACGTGCCTGTAGGCGAGGACCAGAAGCCTATGCTGGAGCAGGCCGTGGAGATCGTCCGCAGCTTCAACAGGATCTACGGCGAGACTCTCGTCGAGCCAAAAGCCGTCCTGCCTTCCAACGCCGCCTGCCTCAGACTCCCTGGCACCGACGGCAAGGCGAAGATGAGCAAGTCTCTGGGCAACTGCATCTACCTCGCAGAATCAGCGGACGAGATGCACAAGAAAGTGATGTCGATGTACACTGACCCTCAGCACATCAATGTCAGCGACCCTGGCCACGTGGAGGGCAACACCGTCTTCACCTACCTCGACGCATTCTGCCGCGACGAGCACTTCGGCCGCTATCTACCTGAATATGCCAACCTCGACGAGTTGAAGGGCCACTACCGCAGAGGCGGACTCGGTGACGTCAAGGTCAAGAGGTTCCTTGAGAAGATCCTCAACGAGGAGCTTGAGCCGATCCGCGCCCGCAGGAAGGAATATGAGAAGGACATCCCGGCGGTGTACGACATCCTGAAGAAAGGCAGCGAGGCCGCTGAGGAAGTGGCCGCCGCAACTCTCTCAGACGTGAAGAAGGCGATGAGGATCGACTACTTCAACGACAAGGCTTTCATCGAGGAGCAGGCCAAAAGGTTCAGCAAGTAGTCATGAATATACAAACCCTAGTGTTCACCTAGCCCCGGTGCGCGGTAAGGCCGATGCCACGCACGGAGGATAGTGACATGGAGGGTCCGTGAGCGGAAGGGACGCAGACACGCACGGAGGATAGCGACATGGAGGGTCCGTGAGCGGAAGGGACGCAGACACGCACGGGGGACAGCGACATGGAGGTCCGTGAGCGGAAGGGGCGCAGACACGCACGGGGGATAGTGACATGGAGGGTCCGTGAGCGGAAGGGACGCAGACACGCACGGGGGATAGTGACATGGAGGGTCCGTGAGCGGAAGGGACGCAGACACGCACGGAGGATAGTGACATGGAGGGTCCGTGAGCGGAAGGGACGCAGACACGCACGGCAACGAAATTGAATCATGAACAAGAATGAATATGCCCGCGCCAACAAAGAGTGGTTGGCCGCAAAGGCAAAGGAAAAAGATGTAGTGAGACTGGACAAAGGGGTCTGCTGCAAAATTCTCCAGTCCGGTCCGGAGAACGGCAGGCAGCCGACGCCAGACAGCGTTGTCAGCTGCCATTACCTTGGACGTACCATTGACGGCAAGTGCTTCGACACCAGCCTCGGAGGCTACCCGTCGGCCATCCGGCTCAGGGACCTGATCGAGGGGTGGATCATAGCCCTTCAGCAGATGCGTGTCGGGGACAAGTGGGAAATCTACATTCCGTCCGAACTCGGCTACGGAAGTTTTTCCCAACCTGGAATTCCGGCGAACTCCACGCTGATCTTCGAGATTGAACTTCTCGGTGTGCAGTGAGCGGACAGAATGACACACGCGAAAAGAATGATCCGGAAAGCAACAGAACAAGACATTCCGGCGGTGATGGATCTTTTCTCCGCCGCCAAGGGCATCATGCGCTCTGACGGGAACACGACCCAATGGAAGGACGGCTATCCGAGCGAGGAGATCGTGCGCTCAGACATCAGCAAAGGCGGAGCCCTCATCATAGAACGTGACGGAAGGCCGGCAGGCTACTTCGCCATGCTCCCCTCACCCGAGCCGACATATTCATCAATCGACGGGAAGTGGCTGGATGACGAGGCGCCATATTATGTGATCCATCGAATAGCAAGCACCTCTGGCAGCCATGGCATATTTAAGGAAATCATTGAATATTCCCTCTCAGTCTCCCGTAATCTGCGGATCGACACCCACAGGGACAACCACATTATGCGCCACCTTATAGAAAAGGCCGGTTTCTCCTTCCGCGGTGTGGTCAACCTCACGGATGGCTCAGAAAGACTCGCCTACCAAAAAATCCTCAAAAGCGGACAAAGCCTTGCGGCATCGCCCCGTCAAGAGGGACATGCCGCAAATTAAAACCGCCTTGACAATGAATCTTAAAAGAATATCCACCCTCACAGCCCTGGCGCTGTCTTTTGCGCCGGTCGGACCGTCAGCCGTAAACGCGCAGATCTACCCGCAGGAGGAACTGCATTTCAAGGCTCCGGCGGTGCCTCGACAGATTGTGTTCGCCGGAGACACGGTACGGTTTGACAGAAGCGACCTGTACGAAAGGATGGACAGGGAGCTGATCTCGTTCACCTACATGCACTCCAACTCGATCCTGATGCTGAAAAAGTCCGACCGCTATTTCAGGATGGTCGAGCCTATACTCAAGCTGAACGGCATTCCGGACGACCTGAAGTATCTCATGGCGATCGAGAGCAACCTCAACCCGAAGGCATATTCATCAGCCGGGGCGGCGGGTCTTTGGCAGTTCACCAAGACCACGGGCAAGGAATATGGTCTCGTCATAGACTCGGAGGTGGACGAGCGCTACAACATAGAGAAAGAGACAATCGCGGCCTGCAAATATCTTCTCAGGGCATACGACAAGTACGGTGACTGGATGACTGTGGCCGCAAGCTACAACGCTGGACAGGGAGGAATATCCCGCCGTCTTTCAGACCAAAGACAGAAGTCCGCCATGGATCTCTGGTTGGTCGAGGAGACTTCACGGTACATGTTCAGGGTCATGGCGGCGAAAATGTTCTTCGAGGATCCGGCCGCCTTCGGATTCAATGTGAAGGATTTCGAGAAATACCCTTGCTATTCTCCAAAGGAAGTTGTGACGGTCAGCGGTTCAATCGCCAGTCTGGTTGATTTCGCGCAGGAGCACGGAGTGACCTATTACCAATTAAAGGAAGCCAACCTTTGGCTTCGGGACAACAAACTGCTCAACAAGGCCGGACACACCTACAAGATCATCATACCGAGCGGAAAATAGTGGGCATGACGCGGTCACCGAGCTTGACGACGCGACCCCGCGTGCCCGCCCTCCGGCTGTTCCGGTGCAAGAACCGTCATCGCAACCAATTCAAATCCAGTAGGTCTGCGAAATCATCAATGATGTAGTCAGCACCTGCGTCCTGCAACTCCTTTCTGGAAGAATCTCCGTAGGAGACTCCGCAGGTCTTGGCGCCGGCTCCCCTGCCCATCCTTATGTCATAAGGCATGTCACCGACCACCAGAGTTTTAGACGCACTGAAATCCAACATTCTCAAAGTCTTGAGAACAGGTTCCGGGTCAGGTTTCGCCTTTGTCACGTCATCGGCTCCGAGCACCAAGGAGATTTCCTTATCAAAACCGAAAGTACGGACAAAATCCTCAAGAGAAAGTTTAAAGCGGGAGGAGGCGATTGAAAGCACGTACCCCCTTTTATGAAGATCCTTCAAAGTCTGCGTGACATGCGGAAAGACTGAAGGCACCAGTGACTTCCTATTTTCTTCGAATATTTCCCTGTAGGTCTCGGCGCATTCCTGAGCCTGATCCTCAGTCAATGCCGGGAACAAGGTCATGAAGCATTCATTCAACGGAAGGCCTATCGTGGCCACACATGCCCGCTCGTCAGCGACCGGAAGGCAGAGCCTCTCCATCGTCATCCGAAGAGTCTTGACGATTGTCTTTCTGGTATCGCACAGCGTGCCGTCAAAGTCCAGAATTATAAGTCCTTTTTTCATATCGGCGGCAAATTTAACTCAAATTATCGGGATTTCAAGCCCTCGGCACGGAAATGGGCATGGGCGATAGGCTCAAAAAGAGCAGTACACTCCGGAGCGACATTCAGAACACCGGTGAGGTTGATGTTAGCCGTCAAGATGATTGAAAATACTTTCTTACTCTCTTCATAACAAAATGAATATTAAAAGCTTAACTTCACCGCGATCCGAAACGAGCCTGCCCTTGAAGTCAATTCCGGAAAATGACAATCTCACGCAAGCAGCGACCTCAGGATCACCGCTTCGATTATCTCGGGACAGCCCCCCTCATTTCCATCAAAAAATGTGGAGAACAACAACGTCTTCGGCTCAACGGTCGCCACACCTGATGTTGATTTAGTTTTGAGACATGGACTAAAAATGTTATCTTTGACGAACAAGAAAAATCGAATATGTCACAACGCAAAAGCAAGAAGATAACACATCTGGACATACGCCAAAAGCATCCCCGGGCGGTGCTCTCATCGACAAACAGGGACTATGCCGACATAGCCAACTCGCTGTACGACATTCTGGAAGCCACCGATCTGGGTGATGGACTCCTTGAAGATGAACTTAAGAGTATGGCCATCAAGGTGACCCTTTACTTCGAAGACATCGTTTCAGAAATTGGCCTTTGGGCCAGTTTTGTGGCAAAACATAAGGAACTTTACGGCAAACCGCTGCCATTCTATGCGGTAGGGACTGAATATGACACTGATCATATTCATGTAGAGGACATCCAACTACTTCTGTGGGACGCGTTGCTTGCGGATGAATATTCAGAGACAATGCCGAACCCGGAGAATTATGGCATCGAGGACGCTGCGCATTGGATATTCACCTATTTGGACGGAATATTCGATGACACACCGATAAACATGGCTCTCTACAACTATTTTCATGAAGCGCCATTCGCTTCCAATTTTTACGAGGTACGTTTGGTTCAGGATTGGTATTTCTTTGACTGTTACCTCACTGCAGGACGCTTTATGAGCAGCGTGTTGGATGATGCCATTGACAAGCAGATGGAACTCAGTCAAGGACGTTCATCGGTGGCGCAGACTGCTGCATTGGCTGAAGTCGCATTCAATCATAGAATCGGGCCTTTGGCCCTTAAGCCTCAGGAGTGGCTTGCCGCCCTGCTCCATGTTCATGGGCAGGAAGACAAAGCTGCGGCCATCGGCTCGATAACCAACAAGGAGATGGAGCCATATTTCTTGGAAAGTTATGACGATAAATTTGTTTCATTACGCGACGTGGACGGGAATCTGATGATGTTGCATCGAACAAAATATTTGAACGCGGATGACAGTGTCCTGAAAGGGAAGGACATCGGAGGCTGCATCGGGACATTCGCTTTTTATAATGGAGAATGGTTCCTGAACGGATTGTGCATATGGGGAGACATTGACAGGTTCGCGGCTAGCTTCAAGCGTGAGCGTGAACTTGCTAAAAAGCAGAATCTCAATGTGTTGCCAGACACTCTTGTCGGCAATTTCAAGCAGCTTTTCTTCTTCAAGGATAAGGACAGTTTCTGCGATTTCGTGACAAAAGAGTTTCACTTGCCTCTGGCTGAAAAACAGCAGATCCCGAATGACGTAAAGAATATTATCATGTTCATTCCAGATTCCGTCAAGAGTGATGATGGCAAGACTGAGGCAATTGGCAAAAGGCGCGGTTTCTGCGTCATTTTTGACATCGCTGAATATGTCAAGTCCCCCGACAACCCGATGTACAACCGCGAGAAGGCGAAAAAATATTTCTTGATCGCTGACATTGAGAAGGTGCCAGGCGAGTTCGTCCGCTACGCCATTAGCCACAACCTGTTCCCCGACTTCGCCATCAACTCGGCCAAAGGCTACCGCCACGCCCGCTGTCTGACGCAGGACAACCTCGACTTTCTGGCGCGGACACTTAGAAGGCAGGATTATTAGGCTAATAACCACCACACAATGGCACATGATCATGCCTGACAGCGTGCGGGCGCTTCGACAGAACATCACAATTGTCATTTGGTTGAATAATTTGACAAAATCGTTGCTTTCTGCAAACATATTGGTAGATTGGATTAAAATTTAATATCTTTGCCGTTGTTTGAAGAAAACGATTAAAAACAATTCATCAATTATGAAAAAAGTATTTTCAACAATCCTTGCGGCATCCATGATGCTTCTCGGAACAGCCGCTCTCGCGCAGCCGTCAATCGGCATCGGTTATGTCAACTCTTCTGACAAGTCCAAGGTCAGCAGCACTACCACCACTACAAACCTCAGCGGATTCTATGTTGGAGGTTCCTACAACATCAACGTCACAGGCGCGCTGAATGTCGCCCCGGGACTCTACTACACTTTGGTGACAAAGAGTGACGCGGACAGCTTTTTAGGGGTTGTTGACTCCAAGGTGGACGCCACGGAGCACTATCTGTCAATCCCTGTGATGTTCAACGCCGGACTTCCGCTGACAAATGACATCGTGGGACGCGTCTATGCAGGACCTACACTCGCCTACGGACTGGCCTCGAAGACAAAGGTGAAAGGTTCAGTGGCCGGTTTCTCTAAAGACGCCACGATCAACAACTATGACGATGACTACGACTACGGACGTTTCGACATCATGCTCGGCGGCGGAGTGGCCGTTGACTTCTACGACATGGTCCGCTTCAAGATCGGCTACGACTATGGCCTGGTCAACCGCTACACCGGTGACGGTGACGCCACACGCCACAGAAGCCAATTCTCAGTCGGTGTCGCCTATCTCTTCTAAAGCAGAATAAATACGAAACGGTCGGAGAAAATCTCCGGCCGTTTCTTGTTTTGGATATTGTCAGGGGGCACTTAGTTCATGCGCGGGAGAAAAAGTCGGAGAAGAACTTTGCGTACGCGTGCCAGGTGTTGCGGGCGATGAAGTCGCGGAGAATCTCTGGATTGACATGGCGGTCGGATTTGAGGATCTCGATCATCTCGGCCTCCGAGCCATAGACGAAGCAGACATTCTCCCTGGCCAAATCCGCGAATGCCCCGACTGCGGGGCCGACCGGATTGCCGCCCATAGCGAGCGTGTCCATCAGAACGCCTGAGCTGGAGACACTGCCGGGAAGGTACGGGAAAAGGACGAAACGGCTGGAGCGGACAAGGACGGCCAGTTCAGCAAAATCCGCGCTCCGGTTCTCGAAAACAATCCTCGACCGCATGGCGGAAAAGCCATCGTTGAAATTGCGGAACTCAGTGGAATCGCATTCAGCGACAGCCTTTTCGATGTCTGAGGCCATCCCCGGATCCTTGCATCGTCCGACAATCCGCACTTTGAGTCCGGCGGCCCTCACCGCCGGACTGGAGACGAACTCCAGCACACCCTTGTACGGAAGGATGTTCCCCCAGATCAGGATCTCATCAGACCGTGCCGGGCCGTCCGCTCTCAAAGCCGGGACAGCGACATCGGCGGCAAGCGGACCCTCACCTTGACCGGCGACAGGAGCCGGACCTTCATCACCAGCGGCCGCGACAGGATGGCAGATGTAACGGACCTTGTCAGGCGGGCAGCCATATTCAGAAAGCAAGCCACGCGCGAACGAGGCGGTCTCGCACGAATGGGAAATGACCAGGCACGCCTGAATGAGCTGAGCCTTCGTCAGCGACCGCGACATCCAGTTCTCCCCCTTGTGCGGGCGAGGATTATGGAATATGAAGACAATCTCCTTGCGCCGGAGCCTCATTATCAAGAGACTGAGCCGCACCATAAGGTACTGCAAAAAGGCCAGCTTGTGGAAAGCGATCGTCTCCACAAAACTGAGCAGGAATATGTCAGCCTTGAAAGAGTGCTTTAGCAATGCCCAACCCTGAGTCAGGTAAGGTTCGTTGCCGGAGTCAAGCACGTCAAAATAGTCCGCAAGATTCTCTTTCAAAAAGACAAAATAGCGGTTCGGATAGCCGCTCTTGCGGTTGGCCGACGGCGAAACGTAAATCTTTTTTCTCATCCTCTACCTCTTCAGCAATTTTTTCAATGAATATGTCAGATCACCAATCAGAAACTGCCACATCGGAGTTCCGATGTAGGTCTTGTAATAATACTTCTCGCTCCGGTACTTGAGCTCGCGGATCCTCACCTTGTCGTAATATTTCCTCGTGGTCGCCCCGTGCTCATGCACAACTGAGACCTCCGGATAATAATACACCTTTTTTCCTATTCTTTTAAGCCTTTCTGACAGAATCATTTCCTCAGCATACAAGAAAGTGTTCGGATCCATCTTCCCGCAAGTGAAATAATCCTTGGCCTTGACCATGAAGAACGACCCGGAAATCCTGTAATGGAATCCTTCCTGAGCAGTCTGCGAATATTCCTCCCAAAACGGCTTTCCTGGCTTTGCGGAAAACAGGCTCCTCCAGTAGAGAGCCACATGCCTGTCCCAGAAGCTGATGAAAGGCTCAGGACTCTGAAGCCGTCCGTCCAGACCCACGACCTTAGGCCCGAGGGCGCCGGCATCGTCCAAAGACATCAGTTTGGCCGCCATCCTGTCCACAGTGTCAAGGTCCACCAGCCGTATGTCATTGTTGGCGAACAGCAGCACGTCGGGAGAGAACTGGTTCCTGGCCACCTCGGCGCCCAGATTGTTTCCCTTGGCAAAGCCAAGATTCTCATCTGAAGGCACCACGAAGACATACTGGTCAGCCCCCCTGAACGCCTCCAGCAGACGGTCACGGCTGAATTCCGTACTCCCGTTGTCCACGATCACCACTGCATAGTCCGACCTTATCTTAGCAAGTTCCGTCCTCACGAATCCGATCGTCTTCTCCTCACTGTGGTAGTTTATCACTATAACGCCTATCATCTTGTCAAATAATTGTAAACACGCATTATCTCACGGCCGTATTCCTCCTCCGAATAACGTGCTGCAGCATCTTTCTGAGCCTCGAGGACAACGTCAAGCGGCAGAGCGGACGCAAGCATATTCATAAGTTCCGAGCATTCCTCGACGGTGTCGAAGAAAAAGCCGTTCCGCCTGTCGGAGATTATCTCCACAGTGCCACCAGACCTTCTGGCGATCACCGGACAGCCATAGAACATCGCCTCAATGGTCACCCGTCCGAGACCTTCGAACTCAGAACACATCAGATACGCCGTGGCCTTGGACATCAGCGGCTTTATGTCCGGCACATAGCCAAGAAACCTCACTCTGTCAGCGACACCTGACTCCTTGGCGGCAAGCATCAGTTCGGTCTTTATTTCCTCACGGCAGTTTCCGGTAAAGAGCAACGAATATCCTTTTTCCGCCAGACCGGACTTCCCGAATGCCTGAATCGCCGTCTCAGGACGTTTCACCGCTCCCATTTCTCCGGCGCAGAACAGGAAATACTTTTCCTTCTCCGTGTCAAGGACAACATCATCCTTCGATCGGACAGCATCGGGAAAGCAGAACGCACACGGACTGTCCGCAAGGCCAAGATGTTCACGCAAGCCTTTGGAAATCAAAATGACGGCATCCGAACGGCGGATCTCCCTGTTCCACCTTCCGAACCCAAGGAAAGGTCTGGCGTTCAGGCCAAGGTCAAAATATTCACGAATATGCCAGACATGCTTCGCTCCCAGTTTTTCCGCCAGGGTCAGCCCGATGTCGATGACACCCGAGTTGCTGTGCACGATGTCCACGGTCCTGCCGGAAAGAGCCGCGCGCACATCATTGACACACCTGTGGTTGATGAAGGTGTTTGTCACAAGATGAGGAAGGAACCGCACGGTCCTTGTCACCACTCCCCCTCTGTAGGTCAACCGCCGGAACGGATGGACTATGCACTCGTAGCCTTTAGACCGGAAGAAATCCGCAACCGGCCCCTCCGACCTCAACAGGATGATCGGGGTGACATATTCCCTTACGGACCGGATAAGGTTGTCAAGCGACCGTGATGATCCCCCGACGACATTGTCCTCATGGTTCACGTACAGAACCGTTGTCTTTCCGGTTTTTGTCATGACATCGATTCGTTAAGAAAATCGACCGCCTCCTGTCTTATATCATCCAAGGCCTTATCTATCAATCCATTGTCCAGAGGCAAGTAGATGGAATCCCAATCCGTTCCATCTGAGATCCGGTTCTCCAGTCCTACCCTGCGGAGCAAGGACTCCACACGAAGGTTCCGCCGCCCGGGTTCGACAACCGACAGGAACTTTTTTCTGAATATCAAGGAGAAGGCTGTTCCGTGGAATGATGAGGTAACCACATGGGACGCTCCGGCGAAGTAAGAGACAAACTCTTCAGGGCCGGCCCACTGCACCATATTCTTATACGGTCGGTACGATGCGTTCTTTGAAAGGATCACGAGCCTGAGTCCTTTGTCTTCAGCGATCGAACGCGCGGCTTTCATCACCAATTCGTCGCACAGCATCGGGTAAGCCAAGACATATCCCCCGTCCCGGACCGGACCGGACAGAGACTCCCATTCCCGCCTGCCAAGCATCAAGGCCGGATCCTGGACACACTTTACAGGAACAGGAGCGACCGATGATATCAATTTCCTCAAAGAGTCCTCCCTGACGCTTATGGCATGGAATCCGGACAGACATTTGGCCACATACTCCATGTCGGAGAAAGACATGACATTGGCGCTGGCCGCCCAAGCCACCTTCCTTGCCTTGGTCTGGAAATCACCCCAGTAAATCCTGTCAAAGCCACCGGTGATTCTCTCGTTCCATATCTGGTCACTTCCGAAAAGCAGGATGTCGAAATCATCAAAAGGCTCTTTTGAGAGTGCCATACGCTTATTCATGAAATGCCCGAAGCGACCGTTTCTCACCATCCTGGAGAAGGCTCTGGGCAAAGTCTTCAGCAAGTCCTTTCTGAAGTTCCATGTGGCATAATCACCCTCCACTAACTTGTTGCGGTAGTCGACCACCCGAACCTCATGTCCCATTGACCGCAAGAACTCCTGCGTGGCGTAAGTCTGCAACATCGCCCCGTAGTTACATGCGTAATGAAATGTCAGGATTCCTATTCTCATAACTACCAGTCACATCTGATATGATTGCCTTCATTGCACGGGATGATGGCGCCGTTGATCGACTTGGAAACATCGGAGATCAAAAAGGCGACCGTCTCGGCTATCTCCTCAGGAAGCATGACACGTCCCCCTGAGGACTCCGGACGGTAAAGGTTACCATTCCTGTCGATTCCTGTCATGTCCGACACGGTAACCCCGGGAGCCACAGCGTTCACTCTGACACCGTCCTTCAATGTTCTGCGCGCAAGTCCCTGGACAAGACTGCATATCGCCGCCTTGGTCAGACCATAAGGCTGATCATCACAATAAAGTCCCCTTTCGGAGGTGATGAATATTATGCTGCCGTCAGTACCTTCCGCCGACTTGAATCTCTCCAAAAATGCCTTTGCTAGGAAATATGGGCCTTTCAGGTTTGTGCCGAACTGGGCGTCAAAACTCTCAAGTGTGACATTGTAGATGGAACCTTCATGCAATGAGATTCCCGCGTTGTTGACAAGTACATCAATCCTTCCTCCCAATTTACGCGAACACTCATCCATAAAAGAAGGTATACTTTCATAATCTGTCACATCAAATACAGAATACGCACATCCGCCAAGTTCGGCCGAAGCCTTCTCCAGAGTCTCGGGCGACCTGCCGGAAATCAACACATCAGCCCCCTCCGCGACACATTTTTTGGCTATGGCCAATCCTAATCCACGGCCTCCTCCTGTAATCAGTATCTTCTTATCCTTCAGCCTTGAAGACGGGTCCAAACAACCGACCTCAACCTTGACGTCCACCTCGGGCACACCTTTGAATATGTAGTTTATCGCCCTTGTCAAAGTCTTGCCCATAATCATTTCCTCCCCATCAGTTTATTTACCCGTTCTATGGCATCTTTCCCGAATACACTCTTGATAAGATCCTTAGCCTTGTCTTTGGAGTCCGGACGCAGGGCGTCGCAAAACATCTCCAAGGCATCGCTTTCATCCTTGCTGCCGGTGAACACTTCCAGGACAACGGGGCGGGAAAGGCCAGGTTCCAGGAATCTGTCTGACACTTTGGCGAATTCATCCTTGCATGACGCGGAAAGATATTCAAAGCCAAGATCCCGTGCATAATGAGAGACCAGATCATGGGATTTATTGCCGTAGTGTCCTCCCGCGGCTATGAAAGCGTCTGCCTCGTCTCCCCACATCGAAGCCGGATGACTGAAGTTTCTGAATTCCGTCCCTTTTCCGTTATTAATCAGCAGAATCCTGATATTCTTTCCCACATGCCTGTTTCCTAATGAGTTCATATCATAAAAGAACGCCAGGTCGCCAAAGACCCCGAAATGCAGGATTTCCGGCGAAGCCAAGGACGAACCCAGCAACGAAGACATGCCTCCGTCTATTCCAAAGCCGCCCACATTGGAAAACACCTTGATGGAAGGGTCGGGTCTGAAGAAATTCCAGCTCCTCAATGAGTTCAATATGCCTAGATGAAGTACGGCGCCGGCAGGAATTCTATCGGCAAGACTCCGCGCCACCCACAGGTTGGAAAACGGAAGTTCCGGAACCGAAGAGACAACGGAATTATATTCATTTTCTATTCCGGCCATTTTTCCTGACACAGAAGGAGACTTCTCCCTTAAATCCGAATAATGTCTGAAGAAGAATCTTTCCGACATACGGAAGACATTGTCCAAGCACTTGAACGCATCCTTAAGCTCTCCATCCTTGCTGACCCGCCATACCGACTTTGGTTTCAATGACGACCAAGTATAGTAATCCCCAGAGATCTCTCCTATGTGGATCAGCAGATCAGGTCTGAGCAAAGATGTATGAATGTACTTTTGTGAAAAAACAGCCGCGGCTTTTGCCGCGAACCTGCCCGCGTAATTTGATGTAAGATCGCAAAAAGCGACCGCGTCATACCTCCCGCAAAATTCATCCAACGCCTTCGTCTCGTCCTCCGTCCATGGAAGATGCGATCCGACAAACACGCAGACATTCCCGTCCGGGATGTCCGGCAAGGCATCCTCCGTGTCAAAATAGCCTATGCTCCTGACAGAAGGAAGTTCCGTGACAGAAAAATCAGTCGAGATCCTTGTCTCCACATCAAGATGCACCGGACCGCCGCCATCAGCCTTGAGAGCGATCAAGGCCTTGTTCACCGTCAAGACACACAGCCGTTCCTCCTCGGAATCATGGATGAAAGGAACCTGGGCAGAAAAAACCGCCACATCATTCTGGATCCGTGACCTGTCAATTATCTGAGGATTCAGGTTGCCTATCTTCGAGCGTCCCGCCATGGACGTGACAGCCAGCACAGGCAATTTCCTATAGTATGCCTCTGTCAGCCCGGGGAGATAGTTCCTGGAAGCAGTCGCGCCTGTGCAGGTTATGACGACCGGCTCACCGCTTTCCTCTGCCAGTCCACAGGCCATGTAGGCCGCCGACCTCTCGTCAGCCGCGGAATACATCTCGAAAAACGGATCGCTCTGAAGGCTGGCCACAAACGTGATGTTAGTGGTGCCCGGAGAAGCTATGATCTTTCTTATTCCGTTATGTTTCAGAAGACTTATGAGTATCTGAACGTTCCTCTCAACAGTATAGTGTGTGTTCATACCTATAAATTCACTTTGAAAATAATCCGGAGTTTTCTGGCCAAGAAGATCTTTTCCCCGGCTGTCAGTCCGGCAAGGTAAACGGAAACCGCCACGCAGAGCACACTAGACACACAAACAGCCAGCAATCTCCAGATTGACGGAGGCAACTCACACATGATCAGCAGAGGAATCACGGCCGAAAGTATGGTGACAGGAATGATCTTCAAGAACACTTCCTTTGCAAACAACGCTTTCGGCATTCCGATTTGCCTTGTCACAATGGACAGCCTGACAAATATCAGAACAAAATAGACAAGAAAATAAATATAAAAGGCGGTCTGGGGAGGACATCCTGACTTGAAAGCGACAAGTGAAAGAGGAAACACCAGAACGCCCACGACTGAGACCCAAACCTGGTAACGCACAACCTTGCCGGTGGCGTTGACAGCAGCCAGAAACGTGTGTCCCAATGAGTTGCACAGCGCTGTTGCCAATGACAACCTGACAAACACCACTGAATATCCAGGCACATCCTTCAACCATAGCCTAAGAATGGCGGGTGTCTCCAACATCAGCGGCAGAGCCAGAACAAAAAGCATGAAATATGAATATTTCGCCCCCCGGCAGACCAGATGGTACATATACTCAAAGTTCCCGGCGGCGTATGACTTCATGATCTGAGGGTTGATCGCCGTGATGAAGTTCGTGACGAACTTGTTCACCGTCATCTCAACTTTTGACATCACCTCACGCGCGGCATTGAGTGAGACACCGAAGAATATATTCAAGAGCTGATTGATTCCCTGAGTGTTCAGGATATAAGCTCCGTTGCCCAGAAAACTCCAGCCCGCGAAAGAGAGCATCCGGCCGAAAATCGGCTTGCTCAACCTGGGTTTGACCATGCATTCGCCAAAATGACGCTTGCAATAGACCGCATACGTGAACCTGACGGCAACCGCTGACAGGAACATCAGAAAAGAGAAACATTTCAGACGGTCAATGGAGCAATACGACACAAGCAGAGCCACAGCCAGGTTCAGGACTCCTTCAAGGACGCTGATGTAGGCATAGGCCGTCATCCTCTCGTGCGCGATGATGGCCGCGTTGTACGGCACGGACATGAGATTGACGGCAAACGTGAACAATGAAAACTGAAATACCCACCGGGCGGCCTCTAGCCGCTCCGGGGGAAGGTTCATGACATTGCCGACATACCATATTCCCAAAGGTTCCGCCACAACAAAGACCAACGCCGCGAGAAGCAGAATGACTATGACGGATGTGGAGAATACGTCCTTGAGCCTGACTTCATCGTTTTTTCCAAGTTCCACTGTCAGGAAACGGCTTATGGCAGACGCCAAAGAACCGGTCAGCAGGGAACACATCGAGACGATTCCACCAACAGCTCCATACACACCGAAGTCAGTCTCTCCCAAGGCGTTGAGCACGACTCTGGAAGTATAGAGCCCGACGGCCATCAACAGGAACATGCGGAAGTACAGCGCGAGGGTGTTCTTGGCTATCCTCCTGCTGTTCTCCGAGATCTGTCCTGTCGGCATGCCACTCATACCCTACACTTGCTTGACGGGCATATTCAATGCTTTACTTCAGCGGATTAAGGTCACTCTTGTACCAGTCCATGAAGCGGGATATGCCGTCATGAAGCGATGTGGTCGGCTTGTAACCGAGTTCGGTCTCAAGCTTGGTCGTGTCGGCGTTGGTCTGATAGACGTCACCGGCCTGCATCGGGAGGAAAATCTTCCGGGCCGGCTTGCCGTAGGCCCGCTCGATCTCGCTGATGAAGTCCATCAGCTTCACAGGATGCGAGCATCCTATGTTGTAAACCTTTGCGGGGACGTTGTGGGCGCACTCCTCTGCCTTCGGAGTGTGGTCGATCACACGGACGGTGCCCTCGACGATGTCATCCACGTAAGTGAAATCACGGATCATGTCGCCACCGTTGAAGACCTTGATAGGCTCTCCCTTCGCTATGGCCGAGGCGAAAAGCATCGGGGACATGTCCGGCCTTCCCCAAGGGCCGTAGACGGTGAAGAAACGAAGCCCGGTGGATGCGAATCCGTAAAGTTTTGAATATGAATGAGCCATCAGTTCGTTGGCTTTCTTGGTCGCCCCGTAGAGGCTCACCGGGCAGTCGGCCTTGTCGTCCTCCGAGAACGGCACTTTCTCGTTCAGCCCGTAGATCGAGCTGGAGGAGGCATAGACCAGATGCCGGACTCCATAATTGCGGCAAGCCTCGAGAATGTTCAGAAAACCATGCAGATTGCTCTCAAGGTAGGCGTAAGGGTTTGTGATCGAGTATCTCACCCCGGCCTGCGCCGCAAGGTTCACAACCTTGTCGAACTTCTCCCTTTCAAACAAAGCGTCCAGAGCCGGTTTGTCGCAGATCGACATCTTGACGAACCGGCATCCGGGGAATTTCCCGCTGACGGTCTCCTTCCATTCCTCGAACGGCACCAAGAATCCGTTCTCCTTAAGTCTTCCGTACTTAAGACGTACGTCGTAGTAGTCATTGATGTTGTCCAGTCCGACTACCTCATCCCCTCTTTCCGCCAGCCTTGCCATCAGCCTTGAGCCGATGAACCCGGCAGCTCCGGTAACCAGTATTTTCATTTCAGTTCTGTTTTTAATTACAATTTTCGTTTATTGTGTCTCTTCGGTGGTCCTGTCACTTCGACAGATTCAGTGACCGGCTCCGCAAAGTTTACAAATATAACAAAAACGGTGGGAAATCCATCCGCACCGAAACCAAGTTCATCATTTGTGATAGACCCAGTCGGGATAGCCGATCTTGGGTTCCAGGGCAGCAATGTCACCCGCTCGCTTACTTATGTAAGGTGAAGGCTTGCCAGCATTGCGTTTTACGGGGTTCGGTAGGCAGGCGGCTATGAGGCAGGCCTGACGGCGGGTCAACTTGGCTGCCGATGTGCCGAAATGGGTCTCGGCAGCTGCCTCGACCCCATATATTCCTTTACCCATCTCTGCGACATTCAGATAGACTTCCATGATCCGTTCCTTGTCCCACATCAGCTCGATCAAGACAGTGAAGTAAGCCTCAAAACCTTTACGTACCAAGGACTTATGAGGCAACAGAAAGACATTCTTGGCCGTCTGCTGGGAAATGGTGCTGCCACCTCTGCGGCGCCTGCCGCGCTCATATTCCTTCTGCGCCTGACGGATCGCCTTCCAGTCGAAGCCATTGTGCTTGTCGAAAAGATTGTCCTCGCTGGCAATGACAGCCTTGGCCATCTCAGGAGAAATCCTTTCATAAGGAACCCACGTCCTGCGAGTTTGAAAACTCTTGTCGCTCCAGTGTTGAATCGATCTTTGAATCATGAGCGGAGTGACATAGACAGGACACCATCTAAGGACCAAAACCCAGAGGAAAGTGACCGCGAAGAAAGCCAAAGGCAGCTTGATCAGAAGCAGCCGGCACAGTCGTCTACACAGTGAATGGCTTTTACTCATATTCAGTAAGTTTCAACCTGAATTTCAAACTTTTGCTTCCGTCTGGGAACATCTTCGGTTCCTCTTCGGTAAAACCCAATTTCCGATAGACTCCGCCATCGGACCATGAAGCATCCGCGTAGCTCATCACATCGTCCGGCCTGACGTCCTCTATGAAAGCATTCAGGAGCTTGCCCATTCCTCCGTCCACCCCCACACCTTCCAAAGAGGCGTAGCGGATCCACTCGCAGGATCGGATTTCGCGTTCTCCTTTACGCCATATTCTTGGAGCGGAAAAACCCGCCACAGCGACCAGTGTTCCGGAAGGGATGTCTTCGCCTCGCCTGAGGTACAGACCGTAGAGATGACGGCAGCGGGTGTAGCCCAAACGGTGGAAGGATTGGAGGAAGGGTCCGGCGACCGTCCTGTCAATCCTCCGCACCTCGCAGTTGCGGGCGTATATTCGTTTCAGGCCGTCCAAATTATTTTCTCAACCCCTCAAGGCAAGCCTTGACGTTGGCCTCGATGCTGTCAGCGGAATATTCGGTTTTCTCAAACTTGTCTCCGGTGATGTGCTCGTAGAGCTCAATGTAGCGGTCTGAGATTCCGGCCACAACCTCAGGAGTCATCTGAGGAACTTTCTGCCCTTCCTGTCCCTGGAAGCCATTGGCCATCAGCCACTCACGGACAAACTCCTTGGAAAGCTGCCTTTGATGCCCACCCTTGGCAAGCCTCTCCTCGTAGCCCTCGGAGTAGAAGTAACGCGAGGAATCCGGTGTGTGGATCTCGTCCATAAGATAGATCTGTCCGCCTTTCTTTCCGAACTCGTACTTTGTGTCCACCAGGATCAATCCATGCCGGGCGGCAATCTCGCAGCCTCTCTGATAAAGGACTCTTGTGTAAGCCTCCAACTTTTCGTAGTCCTCACGACCCACAAGTCCTTGAGCGATTATCTCTTCCTTGGAGATGTCCTCGTCGTGTCCCTCGGAGGCCTTGGAGGTCGGGGTCACCAGCGGCTCGGGGAATTTCTGGTTCTCCACCATGCCGTCCGGCATCGGAACCCCACAGATTGTCCTTTTACCGGCCTTGTACTCTCTCCAAGCATGTCCTGCGAGATAGCCTCGGATGACCATCTCCACCTTGAACGGCTCACATTTGTAGCCTACGGTGACAGCCGGATCGGGCACCGCGACCTTCCAGTTGGGAAGAATGTCACGTGTGGCGTCAAGAAATTTGGACGCTATGAGGTTCAGGACCTGGCCTTTGTAAGGCACCCCCTCAGGCAGTACCACATCAAAGGCGGAGATCCTGTCCGTAACAACCATCACGAGATACTGCCCGTCAATGTCATACACATCACGAACCTTACCGACATACTTTCCAACCTGTCCCGGCAGATTGAAATCGGTTTTTACTATCGCCTTCATATCAATTGAATTAAGTTCGACTTTTTTTGTTTCAGCACGCGACAAAGGCAATTCTGCCGGCGCACGATCCGCAAAGTTAACCATTCTTCTTTAAAATCTCATCCACTGCAGGAGCAATCTTGTCATAATCGTACCCTCTTGTGAGACCGAATTTGATAAGCTTGAACTTCTCTTGAGGATCGCCCCGCAAAACCCGGTATTTGGCCTCCAAAACAGACTTCATCTTACGGTCAGCCTCATCAGAATCTATTTCATTTAAAGCCACGGAGATGACATCCTTGGACATTCCCTTGCCTCTCAATGCGAAAGAAATCTTTGCGGGTCCCCATCCCGAAAGACGAGACTTCTCACGAGCAAAAGCCGAGGCGTACCTCGAATCATCCACATAACGATCCTCAACAAGCGAATCGGCAAGCCTCTCCGCGGCGGCCCTGTCCCCTTCGAAGGCGGTCAAAGCCTTTCTTAATACGTCCTGACGGCAATATTCCCTCTTCGCACACTGCGCCTGAAGCCTGTCCAAAACATTCGCGAACTCTTCCATAACCTAAAAATCAAATCCGAGGCTCAGGTACAGACCAACCTTGTGCGTGTAGCTTGACCAATGCATGACGAACGCGAGAGGACCGACAATCGAATTGTAGGTGTACTGAAGGCCGCAGCCAAGGTACCTGGAGATGTCCGCATTCCGATCCCACTCCTTGAACGCCGAGATCTCATCGCAGGAGACGGCATAATTGGCGATGGCTGACATGTAGTTGTTTTTGAGCAGCTTCACGCGCAAGTCAGCACGCGCCACGCCGAGAAGCTTCTTCATGGCCGCCGCATTGTTGATGCCGATGAAAGGGATCTGTTGGTCAAGATACCTTCCGGCCATGCTGCCTCCCATCGTGTTCGTGAAAGGAACCGGGACCTCGTCTCCGACAAGATAGCGGATGTTCAGGGAAGGTATGAAAGCGAACCTGTCTCCACCGACAACCTTCCTCGCGTCCAAAGTCAGCGCATGGAAGTTGTTGAATTTTTGAGGCCCCCCGCCGAAGACCCAATCGTAAGACAGTCCGAATGAATTTCCTTTGGTCGGAATGTAGGCGTTGTCGAACGAATCCTTGCGGGCGTTGATGAAAAAAGTGACGTAGTCATTCGACAGCTGGTTCACATCGTAGTCTCCGAAAGCCTGTTCGGCCATGAGTGAATTGACGTTGTAATAGTCGTTGCGGAATCCGGTCTTCAGGAAAAAAGTCGACCACTTGATGTTGGAGAGGAATATTTCCTGACGTACATCAAGAAAATTGATCCTGAACCTGTTGTCTCCGATGCTGAATGTGTTTCTGTCAGTGTAGCGGACACCGGCCATCACATTGAAAGTCATCCCTTGGGGAGAGATGTAAGAATATGTCAGGCCAGCTTTGGGATTAGTACCGACCTTACCGGTGAAATCCAACGATGACCCCTGAATCTTATGGACACCCAGGCCGAGATTGACAAGCACCGAGACAATCTCCTCCGTGTCAAAACGTCCGCCAAGGCCAAGCTGACAGATCGGCCCCCGCTTGCAGTTGAACCTGAGACGGTACGGCTCCTCGCCCCCGAGCAGCTCATAGTTCACATAGTCAAACGCGTTGGTTCCGAAAATAGTGGCGACCGCGTCCTCGATCTCCTCGCTGCCCATCCTGGATCCCGCTCCGACCTTTATCTTGTTCATCAGGTAGAGACTTTCCTTGTCATCCACACCGCTGATCTCCACTCCCGAGACCAAAACCTTTCTGAGGCGTATGTCATCCGCCGGGTCATTCTGGATCACGGTGACATCATCCCCTACAACAGCCTTGACCGAGTCCAGCTTGTCAGCCACAGCCAAGGCGGCAAGGTAACCACGGTGGATGATGGTGTCAATGCTGCTTTCATCAAAACTAAGCATGTTGAATTCATGAAGATCCGGCTTTATGTTGACATCAGGAATGTCCACATTGGACTCGAAGGATGTCCGGCCGAGCATGTCGATGCCGGTGTTGATGATGTCGGCCAGATTGTTGATCTCATCGTAGTTCTTGTAGCCGCCGGAAAGGTTCACTCCGATCACTATGTCCGCCCCGACCTTCTTTGCCAGGTCAGTGGGATAGTTGTTCCTCATGCCGCCGTCCACCAACACCATCCCGTCGACCCTGACCGGCGCGAAAAGCCCCGGGATAGACATGGTTGAGCGAAGGGCGGTGTTGAGCTTGCCCTCCGTCCAGATCTTAGCCGTCCCTGACACAAGGTCGGTCGCGACACAGAGAAACGGAATGGGAAGATCATAGAAATCCGTGACATCCTGGTAGCCGACTGAAAGGGAACTGAGGATGTTGTTGACATTCTGGCCATACACCATGCCGGAAGGAAGACTACCCAACAGATTGTCTCTCACCATGTTCGTGGCATCGCCCTGGCCAGCTCCGAAATGAATGTCCTCCACCCTGCGTGAATAATGGGAATCCCCGCCCTTCATCTGCATGTACTCCTTCGTGTCATAGAAAAAAGGAAACGACAGGACATATTTCTCCTTGTACTTGATCGCCGAATATGACAGATAATCCCTGGGGACCTTGTCACTCAAAGCCCGGTCCCAGTCTATGCTGCGGATCAATGAATCAAGGTGGTCCGCGTCATAACCAAGGGCATAGACACCGCCGACAAGACCTCCCATACTTGTTCCCATCACGATGTCCACCGGCATCCCGATCGACTCCAGGTACTTGATCACTCCGACATGCGCGGCTCCCTTGGCACCGCCTCCGCTCAGGACCAGCGCGACTGTGGGGCGATGTCTGGCGGCTCTGATGGAATCAAGCATGGGCCTTATCTTATCGACCCGCAAGTCGCTTATCTCACGCCTTTGATCCATAACCGAATGCGGCACCTGGGCGTTCACCGCAAACGCGGACATGACAACCACAGCCAACGACACAGCCAATTTACCGATTTTTGTTTCCATAGTCACTCTCAGTTTTTCTAAATTCTTCTATTGCCATGTTCCCCCGCCAGCATCCCGCAGGCCGCAAGGATGTCCTCGCCTCTTGAAGCCCTGATTGTACAGGTTACTCCCTGATTGGACAATCTGTCCCGGAATTTTTCCATGATCATCTGGGGCGAGGTGCGGAAAGGCGCGCCGGGAAAACTGTGGAATCGAATGAGGTTCACCCTGCATTCCAAGCCACGCAGAAGCCTTATGAGCGCATCAGCGTGGCGCTTGTCATCGTTAAGGCCGGCGAACATCGTGTACTCGAAACTTACTCTCCGCTGGCCCGTGAAATCATATTCACGGATCATGTCGACCACATCCTGAACCGGCCACGCCTTCTGCGCAGGCATCAGCTCCGCCCTTTCCTCCGGGAAAGGATTGTGAAGGCTGACAGCAAGATGGCAGCGGGTGGACTCAAGGTATTTCCTGAGGTTCGGAATGACACCGATGGTCGAGAGCGTTATTCGTTTAGGGCTCCATCCGAATCCCCAATCCGCCGTAAGCACCTCGATGGCCTTCATCACATTGGAGAAATTGTCCAACGGCTCGCCCATTCCCATGAACACGGCATTTGTCAATTCCGCGGCCTCGTCGATGGCGATGAACTGCGATAAAATGTCAGCCACGGCAAGGTTGCCATGGAATCCCTGACGGCCTGTCATGCAGAAACGGCAGCCCATGCGGCAGCCTGCCTGGGAGGACACGCACAGAGTCCGCCGCTCCTCATCGGGAATCATCACGGCCTCGACGGCGTTGCCCTCCCCCACAGGAAAAAGATACTTTTTCGTGCCGTCAGATGAGACCTGGCAGGACGAAGGCAAGACAAGGCCCAATGAATATTCCTCCTTAAGTCTCTCTCTTCCAATCTTTGAGATGTTCGTCATCTGGTCGATGCTCCGGACCTTGCGCCCGTACATCCAACCAGCAAGCTGCCTGCCCGCGAAGGCAGGCAGCCCGACACTCAAAGCGATTTCCTTCAGTTCGTCAGGGGTCTTTCCCAGCAATTGTTCACGCATGTCTTTCGAGTTTGTTTATCCACTACAAATTTAATGAAAAAATAACGCCGGATTGGTCGTAATTTTATATCTTTGCCACAAAGGCGACATCTTTTCGCCCCAAAAACAACTAACAACTTTTATTACATTATGGCAAAAGAGGCAGAGGCTAAGGCCACAGACGCAGGCGCCGCGAAACTCAAGGCGCTGCAGGCCACGATCGACAAGATTGAGAAAGACTACGGGAAAGGAACGATCATGAAGCTGGGGGAACAGCCACAATGGGACGTGCAGGTCATACCGAGCGGTTCCGTAGCGCTTGACCACGCGCTGGGGATCGGCGGGTATCCGCGCGGTAGAATCGTGGAGATCTACGGCCCGGAATCCAGCGGCAAGACCACCCTGGCGATCCACGCGATCGCCGAGGCGCAGAAACAGGGCGGCATCGCGGCGATGATCGACGCGGAGCACGCTTTCGACAGAACCTACGCGAAGGCTCTGGGGGTGAACCTGGAGACCTTGCTCATCTCACAACCGGACAACGGCGAGCAGGCGCTGGAGATCGCCGACAACCTGATCCGCTCCGGCGCGATAGACATTGTGGTGGTTGACTCGGTCGCCGCCCTGACCCCGAAGGCTGAGATCGAAGGGGAGATGGGGGACAACAAGGTCGGACTCCAGGCAAGGCTGATGAGCCAGGCCCTGAGGAAACTGACAGCCAACATCGCCAAGACAAACACATGCTGCATATTCATCAACCAGCTCAGGGAGAAGATAGGCGTGATGTTCGGCAACCCAGAGACCACTACGGGAGGCAACGCGCTGAAGTTCTATGCCTCCGTGCGCATCGACGTACGCAAGACCACCCAGCTAAAGGATGGAGACGAGGCCCTTGGAAACCGCACCCGCGTCAAGGTTGTGAAGAACAAGATGGCGCCGCCTTTCAAAAAGGCCGAGTTCGACATAGTGTTCGGAGAAGGGATATCGCACGCCGGAGAGATTCTCGACCTGGGCGTCGAGTATGGCATCATCGGCAAGAGCGGCTCATGGTTCAGCTACGGTGACCAGAAACTGGCCCAGGGACGCGAGGCCGCAAAGCAGCTTCTCAAGGACAACCAGGAGCTCTGCGACGAGATCGAGGCCAAGGTGCGCGAGGCCTTGAAGAACGTGAGGGACTAGTCCCCGCGCTCAAGGGAAACCGCCCTGTTGTAGCATTCACGGCACAAAGGCTCGTAGGCATCCTTTTCACCAAGGACCACGAGCTCGGTGCTGTGCGACAGTCTGTGGGAGTGGTTGGCAAGATTTCCGCATCTCACGCAAATGGCATGAACCTTACGGACATCCTCAGCCACCGCCATGAGATAGGGCATAGGGCCGAACGGCTTCCCAAGGAAGTCGGTGTCCAGGCCGGCTATTATGACCCGGACACCCCTGTCGGCCAGTTCCTGGGCCACGTCCACAAGAGACATGTCGTAGAACTGCGCCTCGTCTATCCCGACGACCTGAACATCCGGGCCGACATTCAACATCTCCCGAGGGTCCTTGACAGAATGACACGGAATCTTGTGGAAGTCATGGGAGACCACATCGTCCTCCGAATATCTCACATCGATTGTCGGCTTGAAGATCTCGATCCTGAGGTTGGCGAACCTGGCCCTTCTGATCCTGCGGATCAACTCTTCGGTCTTTCCGGAGAACATCGAACCGCAAATGACTTCAATACATCCTGTTTTTTTTATGTTTTCTGAAAACATTTCGTTAGATTTGTTGAAATAATCAATAACACTCACAAACCTTGGGGGCCGGAGAGGTTTTCCGCACTGTCAGGTTTGCCGGGCAAAGATAGCATTTTTATGGAAAACATCGATGAAAAAAGGCTTTCCGCACTATTGGAAAGAATCAGCGCGATAAAGGTAGAGATAGAGGCTTTGGAGAACGATGTCCGCGGACTTTGCTCTGGCCAAGGGACTGTGTCTCCGGTCTTGGATTCCGCCGCACAGATCACCGGGTCCTCAGAAGCGCGGGCATCCTGGATCCCGGCTGAAAAGCCGGTTGAGACGGATGTTCCAGCCGAGACCACATCCACTGCCTCCATGCCTGGCGGGGTGACCCAGGCGCCGGATCCGGCCGATGAACCACCTATCGACATAGACATAACAGGCGTCGGACTCACAAAGTTCGTGGAAGACCCCGCGGCTGAATATTCTCAAGAAGAAGGCTCGCCCGTTTCCAAGCAGCAAGAGGCCGCGTCCACGGCCTCCGATCCTCTGGAAGCGCCCCGACAGCCGGAGACACCCGCACATCAGGTGGATGACGACCTTCCGTTCGATGATGACCTCCCGGCAGAGGAGCCTTCACCGGCTCCGCGGCAGACACCGGAACAGGAACAAAAAACAAATCGGGAAACGGAACCTGGAATCCAGGCTACAAAACACGAAAAGCAGAAACCCGCCATCATCGACAACAAGAGCGCCGAGACCGCCGTCATGGACGTCATGGCCGAGAAACAGGCATGGAGGACAGACCGCCCAGGCACTCAGGTCAAGAATGTCATCAGCGCAATTTCCCTCAACGACCGGGTCCTGCTGATCAATGTTCTGTTCAGGGAAGACCCTATCCTGTTCCAGAACACGATCAGCGCGTTCAACGGCATGGCAAGTCTCAATGAGGCTGTAGCCTACATCCAAGCCAACTTCCCGGAATGGGATCTGAACTCTGAACCAGTCTACAGGCTGATGATGGCCGTCCGCAGAAGGCTAAGATAAGAATCAGGATCCCGTGCCGGCGGCCTGAGCTCACGCATGCCGGTAATCAAGCGACATCAAAACAAACCACAAAGTAAAGTCCATGCCCGGAATCCTCTACATAGTCCCGACACCTGTCGGCAACCTGGACGACATGACTTTCAGAGCCGTCCAAGTGCTCAAGGACGCAGACCTCATCCTGGCGGAAGACACCAGGACCAGCAGCGTGCTGCTGCGCCACTACGACATCCACGGCAGACTCCAGTCCCATCACAAGTTCAACGAGCACCAGACCGCCGAGATGATCAAGGAGCGGATTCTCGGAGGGATGAACGTCGCACTGATCAGCGATGCCGGCACTCCGGGAATATCAGACCCTGGATTTCTGCTTGCCAGAACCTGCGCCGCCGAAGGCATAGAAGTGCTGACCCTTCCTGGGGCCACGGCATGCATCCCGGCGATCGTCTCCTCCGGCCTGCCTTGCGACAGGTTCTGCTTCGAGGGATTCCTGCCGGTTAAAAAAGGCCGCCAGACCTTGCTGAAAGCACTCGCGGAGGAGCCCAGAACGATGATTTTCTACGAATCACCTTACAGGCTGGTGAAAACCCTCGGCCAGTTCATTGAATATTTCGGACCGGACCGCGAGTGTTCCGTCGCGCGTGAAATCTCCAAAATCCACGAGGAGCACAGGCGCGGCACATTGGCTGAGGTGACTGAATGGTACAAAGAGCATGAGCCTAAAGGAGAGATCGTCATAGTCGTGGCCGGCGCGCCTCCCAAGAAGAAAAAACAAGGGGCCGCGGCGGAAGAATAGACAATTGAATATCACCGTCCGGCATCCGGCCTTTAACCGAACATGTTCGCTTATGACCTGAATAAGAACAATTTACGAGTATCATGAAAGACTTCAACAAAAACGGTGGCCGAAAATGGGCCGTTGACAATCTCTGAATTTTATGAAAGACTTCAACTCCAGCAAGGATGACGGCAAAAGGCCGTCCGCATCATTCGTTGTCGGGGCCGTGGCCCTGCTGTTTCTCATTGTAGGCTACCAGGCCGCCCTGTTCATCCACAAGGCCTCGGTCGCAAGAATCATCGCGAATCATGACGAGCCTGACACAGTGTTCGTTTACGCTTCAGCTGACACAAGGACCTATGGCCACTCCCCTGGCACTCCGGCAGACCCGGTGACCGGCCGTGGACCCAACCACAGTTCAGACACTCCGGCCGGCACGGCAAACACCAGGGCCAACGCTTATCCCGCGGACGATGAAACGGTCGAAGCGTTGCCCCGGTACAGGAGAAGTCCATCATTTCCACCAAACGCATCCGGAAAGGAATCAGATGCTGGTGACAGCACCATGGCGCACCGGACGGGACACGGTCCGGCCAATGGGCAATTCCGAAGGAACTCTGATCATTCTCCCGCAGCGACGGCCATTCGGAGGTATTATGCAGGTAGAAAGTACGAGAACTTCCGGTTCGATCCTAATACGGCCAGCATAGATGACTTGATGCGTCTAGGCTTCACAGAAAAGCAAGCGCGGTCGATTGACAACTACCGCAGGAAAGGCGGAAGGTTCCGGCGCAAGAGTGACTTCGCCAAGTCCTACGTTGTGGAGGATTCCGTGTTCAGAAGGCTGGAGAAGTACATTGACATTCCAAAAATCGACATCAACTCCGCTGACTCGGCCACTTTCATGTCCCTGCCCGGCATCGGAAAGTTCTTCGCCGGCAAGATGGTCTCATACAGAAAGGAATTGAGGGGATACTCTTATCCTGAGCAACTTATGGACATCTGGCATTTTGATCAGGAGAAGTTCGACAACCTCAGGGATCTGATCGAGTGCGACACGCTCGCCGCCCCGGCATATTCATTATGGACACTTTCTGAAAAGGATCTGGCCTCGCACCCTTACATCGGCAAGCGTGCCGCGCGGAGCATAATCATGTTCAGGGAGAATTCCCCCAAGGCGGATTGGACAGTCGCAAACCTTCAGAAAGCCGGGATCCTTGCCCCCGACAAGGCCGAAAAACTCGCACGTTGCCGCATAGCCAACCCATAGAAAGCCCTAATCGGTGAGAAGCGACACCGTGGAGGGCACGGGGACGCCCTACGGGAGCGTTTTCGGCGGAATATGACACCGTGGAGGGCGCGGGGACGCCCTACGGGAGCGTTTTCGGCGGAATATGACACCGTGGAGGGCACGTGGGCACCCTGCGGGAGCGTTTTCGGGGGATTTTGACACCGTGAAGGGCGCGGGGGCACCCTGCGGGAGCGTTTTCGGGGGATTATGACACCGTGGAGGGCACGGGGTACTCTACGGGAGCGTTTTCGGCGGAATATGACACCGTGGAGGGCGCGGGGGCACCCTGCGGGAGCGTTTTCGGCGGATTTTGACACCGTGAAGGGCGCGGGGGCACCCTGCGGGAGCGTTTTCGGGGGATTATGACACCGTGGAGGACACGGGGGCACCCTACGGGAGCGTTTTCGGGGGATTTTGACGCCGTGGAGGGCGCAGAGAACCCCTACGGGAGCGTTTTCGGCGGATTTTGACGCCGTGGAGGGCACGTGGGCACCCTGCGGGAGCGTTTTCGGGGGATTTTGACACCG
>ERZ808262.275-NODE-275-length-31847-cov-614.210210_pt1 | contig 31847 bp, 38 predicted proteins | sample MGYA00520895_ERZ808262 | MGnify/ENA primary metagenome ERZ808262 (study PRJEB31516, sample SAMN03275588) | gut metagenome | biome: mammalia-associated habitat; material: feces | host: Papio cynocephalus | place: Kenya | collected 2012-08-02 ... | reverse complement strand
TATTATATATTATATATATTATATATTTATATATATAGCTTATAGCTTATAGATTATTGATTATTGATTATATATATAGCTTATATATTTATTTTTATATTTATAGATAATAGATAGAGATTATATATTTATAGATTATATTTATAGATGATTGATTATATTTATGAATATAGAATATAGAATATATCCCTTTGAGATGGATTGGCTTCTTGAAGAAAGAACCAGAAGAGCTTCCTGTTGAGAGTTTAATGCAGCGCATTTTTCTCTTGACAAAATTTTTTTACCCACCCCCCATAAATGAAAAGTTTCAACCAAAGAAAAACCCCCTTTTTATAATTTCCCTAAAAGCCTTTTACAACTTTTGCAAAATTAGTATAATAAAATCATGAATACACTTGAAAAACTTATTAATAGCCCAAAACCCGTGGGGCGACCAAAGAAAGAAAAGAAAGAGCGGGGAAGGCCTAGAAAGGATGTCGACTGGCAACTTGTCTATCAGCTCGCGACCTATCAGTGCACGAGGAACGAAATCTATGCGGCTCTCCGTGTTACGCAGCCCTTCATGATTCAATACAAGGAAAAGTTTGAAGAGATTTATCAACGGGGGCTAGAAGATGGCAAGGTGCGATTCCGTAAGGCTCAAACTCGAATGGCGGACAAAAACCCGGTCATGGCGATATGGTGTGGCAAGCAATATCTCGGGCAAAGCGACAATCCACAAGCCACGCAAACTATCGATGGGACTATCAAGGTTGTTTTCGAAGATGCTAGTAAAGATAAAGAGCGTTTAGAGAAAATGGAAGCAAACCTTAAAGATGAACTCAAATAATGGAAATTAAAATTGCAGCAGCCTTTAAGGAATGCATCACAAGCGACCTTAAAAACATTGTCTTAATCAGCGGTAGGGCAGGGGGAAAAACTAAAACGAGTGCGATTATCTCTGCTCTCCTTTTGTTGTCTAAAAATGGCGTGGATGGACTTGTTGCAAGAGCGACCTATGGTTCACTTGCTCAATCGTCGTTTAGCGAATTTGAAACGATTTTTACAAGTGACCTACCTGAACTAGGGAAGATGTTTAAATTTAAGCGTATGCCACTTAAAATCGTTAATGTTCTTAATGGCAACACGATTTACTTTATTGGTTTTGGTGGTAGCGACTTTAATAGAACAAAAGGTTTCCATTCCCTGAACCCAATTACCTTTGCGATATTTGAAGAAACACAAGAACTCAAAGATAGGCGAAGTCTAGATGAAGCAATGGCATCGTTTAGAAGAAATTTTGGGGAAAATGTTAAAATCTTTATTTTAGGCAACCCACCACCAACCAAAGCGCATTGGTTTAACCTTTTTGTTGAAGAATGCAAGAAAGATACAAAATATTTAGTCAAGAAAACATCCTATCTAGACATTTTGCCTTTTATTAACGATGTAGACCTTCGTGAAATTCTAAAAATCAAACTTTTGCGACCGGAATATTACGATTGGCTTTATATGGGAAATCCAACCGGTGGTTTTGGTTCGGTTTATCCTATGTGGAACCCGGAAACTAACTTAATAAGCAATAATCAACTTATGACTATAACAAATCAATTGCGACCAATTGCCCTTATAATCGGTGGCGATGGTGCAGTAAACCAAGATGCTACAAGTTTTGTTCCACTACTTCTTTTAGAAAATGGGCAATGCGTAGTCCTTAACATTTTCTATCACGACCCAAAAATAAACCAAGTAATCGGTTCACACCTTCTTGTTAAAGATTATGTGAAGAAGTGGTTTGATGGTTTAATTAAGCATTATGGCTTTGGGACGCTTGAAGAAAGACAAAACGATCCTTATGGCGTTCACCAACTACTACCAATTTACATGCGTATAGATAGTGCCGCTACTGACCTAATCAAAGAGTGCCAATATTACTTTGGTGATAGAGTGGATGTTTTGCCTATTAAAAAATCAAGTATTGTAGAAATGGTTTCAAGTGTTCAAAGTGCTTTGAGCAATGATTTTGTTTATATTTTGAATGAAGGTGGTTATTTTAACTACTTTAAAAATCGTTTTGTTCCCGGTAAAAACATTTTAAGCAACCAATTAGAACTTTTAATTTGGAACGAAGACCAAACAAAATATGATGACAAGATACCAAACGATTGCAGCGATGCCTTTACTTATGGCGTGCGTTTTTGGTATTCCAACATTGAAAATAAAGTGTTCTTTGAAAATGCTATAAGGAGAAGGCAAAATGTTGCCGATATTAAAAGGATATTAAATCGTTAGAAATATTGTATAATTTAGAAAAGTGAGTTTTATTATGAGAAAAGAAAATCGAGAAAAGTTTGAAAATGCCATTAAAATGTTAGAAAGCACCTATAATCGCAAATTAACAGATGAAGAAAGAGAGCAAGTGCGTAAAAAATACGATAATCCTGTAATGCGTGATGTTGCTTTAAGACCTGGCGAAGCCGATTTAGGCGATTTATCACAAAAAAAGTATAATCAATTGCTTGATAGACACCTTTTTGACATAGAAGAGCGCTTAAATATCTTAACGCAAGTTTTAAATGACTTATACTACGCAAAAATGCTCGAACTTAAAGGCAAATACGATGACCCTTTTGAAGAATTAGAAAAATATAAAACCGACGAATATGAAAAAATGGTGAAGGAGCATAAATTATGGCAGAAGAAATAACAATAAACGATATTGGTTTAAACTCAAAGCAATTCGCAAGTTTAAAATATATGAATTGGGCAGTAAATCAAACATTTACATACGCCAACAATTCACAATTTTACGCTCTCGTTAACCCAACTTACTATGACTACTATAATCGTATTGTTAGACTTAATCTAGAATGGTTTGATGGTTATGTTTTAGGTTTTCATAATCAACAAAATGGTATTATGTCAACAAGAATAGCAACTGCACTTGTAAATGGTATTATAGGCAATATTTTTCAAAAGAAACTTGTATTTGATAGAGTAGATAAGACAAGTGACTACAAAGCCCTTGATAAACTCAATGAGTGGATGGAAAAAGACAACTTTTTAGGCAAAGTCAAACTCGCGTCAAAGTATAGTGGAGCAAGTGGCACAAGTGTCATAAAACTTAATCAAAGTTATAAAGATTTATACACTCAATCATTAAGACAAGACCAATTCTTTTACGAAACTGACTTTCAAGGCAATATAACCAAAATTACTACTTTCTTAAAAGCATATGTCAATGTTTTTAATACAACCGATGAAGAGAAAGAACAAAACTTCTTTGTTGTAGAAAAGCGTTATTACTCAACCGATATAGACATTCCAACAAGAGTAGAGAATTTAAATGGCGAAATCAAAACTTACTACAAAAAGCCAAATGAACCTGTTCCTGTTGTAGAATACAAGGTTCTTTACTATCAAGGAAGAATGTTTGAAAACTCAATGGCGAGTAAAGCAAGACAACAAACTCTTTCATTCCACGATTTGCCAAAAGGTTTCAAGGATATTATTAAAAAAGACTTTACTGCTTTAAGATTTGATACTCCTTGTTTACTTCCGTTTAAAGATTTAGGCTGTTATGTTTTACAAATAAATGGGCAAGACCCAACTATTCCAAATGGTATGTTTGGTGCAAGTTTTTTAACTGATATTCGTTCTTGTCTTGTAGAATATGAACTTATTTGTGCCTATGCTTTAAGAGATTTATACAACTCACAAGGTAGAATAGGTATCCCTAAATCACTTTCAATGAACGATGTTAACGGACAAGGCATTTACGATGTTTCAATGTCAAATTATGAAACATTCAGTGGTGACCCTGATAAACAAAAACCAATTATTACGCAATTTGAAATAAGGGCTAATGAGTGGTCGGTCAAAAAAGATGATTGCTTAAAGAAGATGGCAACTATTCTAGGTATGTCACCAAAAGTTATTGCAAGTTATATTAACCCAAGGGGTGGTTTTGGTAAAACTGCCACCGAAGTTGAAAACGAGGAAGCAAGTTCGCAAACCTTTGTCGAAGACAAAAGAACAAATCTTATTGTTTGCTTAAATAAGGTCATTAGCACCATCTTAAAGTTTTATGGATACTATCAACACATAAGCGCAAGATTTATTGAAGGCGAAAATCGTATGTCGCCACTTCAAGTAAAAACGATTATCTTTAAATATCAACAAGGCTTAATTGACCTTAAAGAAACTTTAAGAGAGTTAAACCCAAATGCAACCGAAAGTGAAGTTGATGATTTGGTTTTAAGAGCAAGAGAAAGACAAAAAGAAATTGCTTCCACTGAACAATTAGACATTGATAACTTTGGAAAATATTTAAATGAAGACACGACTAACTAAAAAGGAAGTTGAAAAAACTCAAACTGCAACTCAAAAACTTGAAAGAGATTTAAAAATACTCATCTTTCTTTGTGCCTTGCATTTGATTGCTAAATCGTTATTATTCTTTAAAATCAATAAACTACTTTCAAAATACAATAAAGAGTTGCCACAAAATCTCATTGATAGGCAACATTACATTGAAGGTGCGTATACAAGTGCTAAAAAAATGGTTTCGACTGCTTATGACACTATTGTCTATAACTTTGAAACTAGCATTGACCTAGAATATGAAACGCCATATGATTGCATAGAAACTTATTTAAAAAGACCAGAAGTCTTAATTGCTGAACCACAAGTTAAAGATTATGGGAATATCATAATGCAAACATTTGAACATTTAGACAAGCAACAACTTGTTTATAGCGAAGATGGTAAACGCCCAATAACCTTATGGCAAAAGGTAGAACTTGATTTAAGACACGCTGACCAAATGGAAAAAGTAGATAAAGCGTATGCTAGCGGGAATGACTTATGGTGGTTATCGAGCCACGCAAATTGTTCAAAGCGTTGCGAACCTTGGCAAGGCAAACTTGTTTCACTAACTTTACCACCAATTGATGACTCGTTCTTTACAGGCAAAATGGAAGGTAGAGAAAAAGTGTATTCTTTCACGGCTATTGAAAATGTAGTCGATAAATGGGGATACAAAAATAATATTATCAATGGTTTTAATTGTAGGCATAGTTTAATCAAGTATGTTAAGGGTGAACCAAAGCCAAAGAAATATTTTGATAAAGAGTTATCCCGTGTTAGAGAACTCGAAAACGAACAACGCTCAATTGAAAGAAAGTTAAGAAAACTCAATTCTCGTTATAAACTCTTAAAAACCATAGATGAAATGAAAGCGTGGAAAGTATTACAAGAATATATGCAATTAGAGAAACGCTACAAGGCTTTTTGCAAACGATATAACTTACCCTACGAGTATTATAGAATTTTCTAATATTGACTATTTAAAAGCGTTTTATTATGATTTAAGTAATTAGTTATGTATTAATGTTTGTGAAGTTAATATATTAAACTAATTACTTTTTTCATTAAGTCATTATGGGCTTGTTTATTCCAAAGGAAAAATGGGCTATTGTTTTAAAAATCATATTGGTGATTTAATGAACTAAAAGGAGTTCACAAAAAATGTTAGATGAAAAAATGAAAGCAAGACTTGAAAAGAAACTTGCAAAATGGGGAATTGACAAGAAAGAAGTTGTCGAAGACTTTTTGAAAGATTTCGATACCGAAGAAGAAGTCGAAGAGCCTGAAAAGAAAGCCGAAGACAAAGAAGTAGAAAAAGAAATCAATAACGAAATTGTCGAAGAACCAAAAGAAAAGGTTGAAAACGAAACAACCGAACCTGTTGTTAAGGAAAATGCACAAGATAATTTATATAAAACTCAAATCGATGACTTGAATAAAAAGTTTGATGATTTAAAAGCATTACTTGAATCACAAGTTGCTAAAACCAACAAAGCGTATGAGATTTTAGATGCACAAGGTAAAAAACCAAGTGAAGAAGAATATGAGTATACGCAAAAATTAGGTTCAAGTGATATAAAACCAAACTTTAACAAAAAAGAAAACGATGGTGATGAGTTTGCAAACGCTTTACAACATAAAAAATATCGTTAATTTTTAATTAGAAGGAATTTTTACAAATGGCAAATTTATTATCCGATTTTGGAGCACCTACCATTAATGGTATTGCTGCTCAAAGAGTATTATCAAATCAAGTTTTAGAAAACTTATATCAAGGTTTAATTGAAAGTGATGGAGAAGGTGTCACTCAAAGATTTACATACGATGTTAGTGGTGCTGAAATTCGTTTCGTTCATGTTAAACCTGTTAAAGCCCTTGCTAGAAGACTTGGAAGTGCAATCAATGGGGGAAACTTCCCAATCTCTTCTAACGAAGGTGAAACCGATACATTCGGTGTTAGAGTTTTAGATGTATTAGATGACCCAATTGATTTAGCCCAAGTTTCAATGGATATGATTCCTGTTGATTTACTCGGTGCTTATATCAAGTCATACACCGACCAAGTCAATTTAAACATTAACGCTTTAACATTAGCCGGTAAGTATTATGCTACTGCTATTAAAGAAGCAAAAGGCGAAGAAGTCAACCTTGTTAAATTCGATGGTGATGATTTAAAAACTGCCTTATTAGATGCCAACTCACTTTTAGATGATGGCGCTCCTGAAATGGGTGTTTCTATTTTCCCACAAGATGATAGAGCATTAACTATTCAAGCAAAATATCGTTCAACATTACTTGCAAAAGGTATCTTAACTATTGGTGGTGCTAATTATGCATATGATATCGCAAAAGGTGGCGTTGCTAGTGCAGGTGCTACACCAAGAAAGAGTGAAGATGGATTTATTGGCATTTTCGACAATGTCCCTGTTCATGTTGTTTCAAGTTTAGTCTATAAAGTTGCTGCTCAATATTTAGGACTTGGAGAAGGCGATTTAACTCAAAATATTGCTTGTGTATCAAGTGGTTTCGCAAATGTTAGAGCAATTGCTGCTGTAAGAAATGTTAAAGTCGTTGATAAACAAGGCGGTCAAGGTATCCAAATTCAACCATTAACAAGATTTGGTTTCACTGTTGTTCCAGGTTATGAAAATGGTAACGCATTTGTCACTACAAGCGACTATGCAAACCCATACACAGCCTTAAAGGATGTCTTTGGTTTAACTGACTTAAAAGTCTATGAAGTTATGCCATACGGCTCTCGTGTTGCTCTTGAAGTCAGTGGAACAGGAAGTGCTGGAAAAGTCACTATCACCGCTCCAAAAGCAAGTAAAATCGCAGTCGTTGTTGGTGATAAGGCTATTAAAGGCGTTGGTGCATTTGGCACTGCTTATAAAGCCGCTACTGCTGATAACAAATCAAACGCTGTTGCTAGTGGAACTGAATTAGCATTAAAGGGCGTTGCTGCCGGTAAAGTAGTTACTGCTCTTGCTTATGCTAGTGATGGAACAACTTCTCTTGTTTCATTCAAAATCTAGTTATAAATAACTAAAATTAAAGCACTCTAATTAAAGGGTGCTTTTTTTTATACAAATATTATATAATTTATAAAAAGGAGTGATTTATGACACTACAAATACTTGCACCATTTAACGATGAACTTTTAACTTTTGATAGAGTTAACAATAGATATGAACTCACTATGTCTATGGCAAAAACTATAATCAATGGCAATCCGTTTAAAGATGATGCCGTGCTTAAACAACGATTAAAGAAAAATAGCCTTGTTGTTTATAACTACATTTATAGCCGTGGCAATTCTTATAATAAAAAATACACGCAATTTATCTTAAATAATACGAAACAAGGTAGGGCGTTTATTTACCAATGCCTAGAAAGTCAAATAATGGCAGACGCTTTAAGTGGTTATAACGATTTAGGCGATCAAAACTTAATCGATTTGAATAGAAACCAAACTATAAATAGAGAAAAAGTTGTTGTTAGTCAAGTAAGTGTCAACACTCAAATGCTTATTGAAAATTCACAAGCCGATTTATGTGGCTATAATGTCTTATGTCAAATCGCTTACAACATACCAAGCATTGACAAGGAGTTAGGCGAAGATGCTGACTAGTAAGAACGAAACATATCAAGCAGTAGTTTATAAGCGCAAAACTAATTCTTTTGAATACGAAACTACACCTAGTTTCAGTTTTTATTGTCGCCCAGCAAGTGAATTAGAAAGAAAGCAATATTTTGCTACAAGTGGTTTAATGACTACAAGTGATGGAATTATGCTTTTTGCTACAAGACTTGATGAAGAGATTAAGGTTGATGATAGAGTTGTTTTTAATGGAACTAGTAAACTTGTTGATAGCGTTGGCGTTTACATTGAGAATAATAGAATTGTAAATGCATCACTTTTTAAACCAACAATAATTACTAAAAACGCACCAAAAGGAATTACTTTGAAATGATACAAGGCTCTTTGACACAAAATGTTAGGCGTTACTTCCATCTTGTTCCTGAAATAGATAGTAGGGGTATCAAGACTTACATTAAAACTTCCAATCAATTTCCTAAATGGTCAGGAAACTTACTTGCTCATACGTTAAATAGTGTGCGTGTTAAAAGGGGTGCCAGAACAAAGGAAATTCATATCAAAGTTGGTGGGAATGCTGCTCCATATGCACAAGAACTTGAAGAAGGTAAAATCTACAAAAAATATGCAAGGCATAGTGCTTGGGTAATTAGGGGAAGAACAACACCATTTTTCCACCCACGAACTAAAAAGCATATGTATTTTATAGAATTAGCGATTATAAATCGTATTATTGATTATTATGTTGATAATTACGATGTTGTAAGCACAAAGATATCAGGAATAATAGGGAGATAGTATGATAGACATTCAAGATTTACAATTAAAATTGAGCAATATGCTTAACGGGAAAGAACAACCAAACAAAATAAACATTAATGACTATGTTAGTGGTTTAGAGTTTAAAGTTTTAACGTACGCAAGTTATCTTGATTCTATTGGAAACTTCAACACTCAACAAAACTTCCTCCCCGTATACATTAGCGACCCACAAGGAACTGTTGAACCTATACCATATCTTGGAGAAGTCAACTCACAATATAACTTAACTATCTTTTTCCCTTTAAAATACAAGGATAGATTGAGAAAAATAGGCAATTATCTCGTAGATAGTTTTGCGGGAAGAATGCTAAATTATGGCGATAGTGGAAATGCCTTATGTAATCTTACAATGCCTACATTTGGTGAAGTTCAAGATTTAGAGTTCAAACAATTTAAAGATTGGATAGGGGAAAATTACCAACTTCAAATCGTTCAAAGTGATAAATGGTGTTGCTATACAATGACTTTATATTTCCATCAATTAAAAGGTCTTGGCGAACAAGATGGTTTCGTGTTAGGAAATCAATTTGAGTATACTTTATCTTTTAGCGTTGGAAATAAAACATATAGTGAAGTTGTAAGTTTAGCAAATGCCGCTAGAAATTACACTGCCGACACAATAAGTGAACAAGTTTTAGGTGATTTAGAAACTTTATCTTTAAACAAAAACTCTATTTATGGCGATAGTATATGTGTTTATGTTAAAAATAATGACTTTTGGAATAATTTTAATGACTTATATGAAAATGGGACGCTCCAAAATGTTGTTTTTACTTTGACTAAAAAATATCTTTACAACGAAAAAACTTATACAAGAGAACTTGTTTTAACGACTTGCCCACAAAGTATTACGCTTGGTCAAGTTATGTGCTATACATTAACTTATGTTAAGAAAGCGAGTATCTAAATATGGCAGTTAAAGACTATGAAATTGTAATTAAGTATCCGTATACTGAAAGCAACAACAAGACATTACCTACACCTGATGAACAAAAACCAACCACACCCGAAATGCCAACGGATGATGGTGGCAATGGTGGTGGTGTAGATATTCCTGATTCCCCTATTAGTATTACCAAAGGTGGTTCAATTTCTTTAAAAGCACTGACAGGTTTAGCAAAAATTAAAGCCATTATTATGATAGCCAAAACTGCCGTGAGAATTGCTGATACTATTATCCCATATCAAGCAGGATACACAGGTGATACAACACTTGAAAAGAATTGGGCGAATGCGAAATCCGTTGTTAACCTTTTGAACCCTATTAGCGCTATTAATTCGAGTTTTACACAAACAATGGAAATGTATAGGGAAAACCTTAAAACCGAAGAATTACGAAAAGCAACAGGTAATTCGGTAATAAATGTATATGGGGGCAAGACAAGTAATTAACTATGATAAAATATTTCCTAAACGAAAAAGAAATTAGAGTTTTAAATGGTTCAAGTTTTGCCATTAAGAAAGATGAAACACTTGATAGTGGTAAAATTGAACTTATTTTTAGCGACCTTAAAGAACCTATCAAACCAATGTCGCAAGTTAGAATACAAGATAAAGAAACCAACTATTGCTTTTTAATTGTTAAAGACATTGTAGAAGTTGCAACGAAACACCCTATAAGTTATAAACATACTTGTGCTTTCGTTCAAAACACTAGAAAATTAAGTAAGATACAAGTTAGAAACACACAATTTTCACAGCCCGCTCAAAATGAGTTAAGTTGTTATCTTAATGGTAGTTTTATAAATGATATTGCAAATATTACTGATGGTTATATGTTAAGTTTTGGTTCAAATTCAAAAAGGAATGTTTACCTTAACTCTGAATTTGAAATTACGGGCAAACATAATGTTCGAAACCTAGTTTTTGAAATTGATGTTAAACATTTAAGTTATAGTTATGATGAAGAAACTCATTCAAGAGAATACACCGAGCAAACAACTTGCCCAAGTCTTCAAATCTCTTTTAGCATCAAAAACAAAACAACAGGGAGTGTAGCTAAATATATAAGTCAAAGTTTTAATAGTGGTGATAGGCTTTTAATCAACGCTAAATTATCACAAGGCGTTTATACTATCAGTGATTTTGGAATTAAAAAAATAGATAGCGCTTATAATAATGATATTTTTGTTGTTAATGCCACTTTAACTTGCGAAGTTTACTATTATACTTTGTATGATGTTTTAGATATTTTAAGAAAACAAGTTGCTTTGGAAGAAACGGGCATAACGACAACGGGATTACTTATGCCTAAACTTTCACTTAAAAAACTTTATGTTGAAGAACTTAAAAAATATAACATTATTGGTGTTATTTATAACCCTAACAAAATTGATTGTATTGTTCATTGGACAATAAATGGTAGTGGTGATTTTCAATATAAGTCATTCACAAGCGAAATTGGTGCTTACGAAACAAAAGAACTTGTTGTAATTAATGCAAGTGTTGGATATGTTCAAGCAAATGCTTACTTAACCGATACTTCAAATGTTCTAAAAAGTGATACAACGAGTGCTAGAATTGAGTTTAGCAATGTAATTTTAGAACCTACAATTACCTTTGTTAAAGATGGAACAGGATATAAAGTTTCAATTGAAAACCCAAATGATGAACCAACAATACTTTTTTATAAAATATGGGAAACTACAGATGCCGAACCTGATGAGTTTACAAGCGAAAAAGAATTTGAAAGCAAAGAAGTTTTTACTAGTGGAACATATTATCAAACTAGGATAAAAGTTAAAGCATATCTTGTGAGAGCTGATAACGAAGTGTTAGTTTCAAAAGTAGTAGAAGCATATAAGGCTATCCCACCGCTATTCTACGATTATGATTTATATGAGTCGAACGATGGTGAAGACGGCGAATACACTTTAATTTCAAGTGATCAATTTCAAAGCGACACCGACTATACAAGCGTAGACACATTGTATCAAGAGTTTGTAGAAAACAATAAAATCGATGAGATTTATAAATTAAACAAAGAAAAAAGTTCATATGATGGTTCACATTTTAGTATGTATGTTTATAGAAATAAAATGAAACTCACTGAACCACTTATTTACAATGAGAGTAGTTTAACTGACTATGATTATTATTATTATAAAGTAAGAAACTCAAATAGTGTGAATGTTGTTTTGTATGTCAATTATAGAAATGTTGGAAGTGTTGAACCAAGCGGTGAAATACACTTATCAGGAAAATGGGAAAAAGGGAAAACAAGTGTAGACCTTGTTGGATACTTTAAAGATTTAAACAATAATTACTTTGATAGCGAAAAGGCAACATTAACTATTCAACGACCTACAACTAAAACGCTTATTAAACCATATCTTTACGATAATGGCAGTGATTTAACAACTCTTAAAGTTATCGTTCGAAATCAAAATGGTGTAAGCGTTAGCGTTATAGGCGAGTTAATGAGTGGTAGCACGATATTAAGTCAATATGCTTATGGTGATTTAGTAATAGGTGCCAACCAAAGTGCTAATTTAAGTGATTTTATTTGGGATGATGCAGGTGAAGGAACAACTAATCTTACTTACAATTTAAAGTTCCAAGCAACCGAAGATGCAACTTATGGGGATAGCGATTACGAAGAAAAGACTTTCTATAAGACTTATACTTTAACTATTGCCTATAAAGGTTGTAATAAAGGAAACGAATATAAGTATATAGAAGTTAATACAATGGTTAACCCAAATGATTATGGTGTTGCCCCAAGTGGATATGCTATTACAAGTAGGTCGCCATCTTATTCATTCAAGATGGATAAAGACAAAACACTTACAATAAATTGTGAGAAATTAGTAGCTGAAGAGCCAACCAAAGTCAATTGTCCTTGCACTACTTATCTTGATCTAGACCAAAGTGGCGAAAGTGGTAGGGTTAATGTAAGAATTAAAAACGGAACAAATATTGCAAGAACTATAACTATTACAAGTCTAGATTGTGCAAATAAGGAACTCGAATTAAATGACACCTCACAAGTAGTCGAACCAGGACAATATTTTGAAGCCTATTCGAATAAAACAACAAGTGTGAGTGATTATAATAGAGAAACAATTGTGAACTATAAAGTTGACTCTTATGAGTTCGAGTATAGATACTCAAAAGGAACATATTATGATTTAACAATTCACTATGTTGGTGTTGATAAAGCCGATGAAGTGGTTGCTATTGCTAGTGGTTCATTAGTTGAAGTGGATAAATATGGTGTTGCTCCTAGTGGTTATATAATCACAAGCAGAACACCAAGTAGCGACTTTTATATGACTGGTGATGCAAGCATTCAAGTATTTGTTACTAAACTTACAACATTCTCATTGAGTGTTGGCGATGCTTGTAGTAATGAGAAATGCACAAGCCTTGTAGTTGGTAATGGGCAAAATTATTGCGAATACACAGTTGCATTAGGTGGCGAAGAAACTTGTTGTAAAAATGAAACAAGTTCTTGTGTAGCAGTTCAAGGTTGCCCTTATATATTTACAACAATAAGTTGGAATAATTTAATTACTATCGATAATGTAAACTATTTATTGGTTTCAAGTAGTGGTAAGGGAACAAGTAGAGTAAGTGCATCATATATAGCACAAGGAGAATAATTATGAAAAACGGGTATTTTATAAGCAAAAATATCAACGAAGTTCACGCTTTGTTTGAAAATAAGCAATACACCTTCATTGTCTTACCACTTGAAGTAAAAATGACACAAAACTTCGATAATCAAGATTACGATATAAATGACAAATCGTTCAAAGAAAAATGGTTGTTCAAAAATTGGCTTAATGAAATGCCATATGAACTTGAAGATAATGTTGTAGAATATGTTATAAAAAAGTTCCCAACAATTGAATGGAGAGATTATGAGTAAATATGCCTACGAAATGCCTACTAGTGGCGAGTTCTACAATCAATTAAAGAATACTATTGCTCCAAATTTAACTTTCACACAAAGTAATCTTTTTGAAGCAGTTTCACAAGTTTTAATGTATCTTGATGGATATCCTGTTCTTACAAAAGATGGCGTGTTAGATATACGCTATTTTAACGATAATAATGGTGTTGTTGTAGAAGATAATGCCGTAGATGAAAAGAGAACATTAAGCGAAGATAAGTATGTAAATGGGTTTTTGAGTGATTATCAAAATAGTTTAGTCAACAATACAATTGTTTATCCCGCAACCAATGTTTTTGGAAATATCCAAAGAAGTGAAGTTGGGTTAGGGGATGATGGACTTGTAATGCGTGTTGATTATCCTATTTACAAGTTAAAAAAAGTCGAAGTTTTATGTAGGTATTATGTAGTAGCAACCGATTTTAATGGGGTAACTTATACATTAAACTTTTTAAGTTCAAAACTTGATATCACAAACTTTTGCTTTGAAAAGGCAATTTATCAAGGCTTACTAACGAAAAAAGAAGCAAGTGCTATACCAAACAAAGAAAACACCTTTGTTTATTCACAAGGTTCAAACGAAATTGAAGTAAGTGCTACATACCAAGACTTATGGCTAGAAAAATGGAATTACGACACTTTGCTTGAAAGTGTTGGGTTCAAAATGCTGGGGTATCAAGACCAAGAAACACTTGCTGAAAACACCAATTTCGTTCAATTGTCGCTTAATAATGCCGTAGCCAAGGCACCAAGAGATTTGAAATATCGCATTGAATACGAAACCTTGCGTGATGGCAAGTTGCTTATTGAAACAAGCGAAAATCGTTTTGAAGGTAGTGAAAGACTAGATATAGGACAAGGTGGTGGCGACTTAATGAAAATGGGTTTAAACCTTTTTGGTATGTCCTTAAAGAGCGGAAATAGTGAACTTATTAGGACTGAAAAGTTTTTGAAAACTGAAAATCGTATAAAAGTTGGAAGTTTGTATTATGAAAATGGTGATAGATATATTGCTACAAGCGTAAATGAAGTCGTAAATGGTGACTATATAATCTCGACCATTACTTACACCAAAAACTTTAACAAACTTTCACAATTTATCGCCCTTGACCAAAAGAAAAGATTTAATGAAGTTGATACAGAACTCGTTTTAAAAAGCGAAGACATTTACAAAGACTATCTTTATTTTTCACTTAACGAAAATATACCAACTTCAAGTGAAATACATTTAACTAGCGATTTTTTACACGAAGGATTAACCAACACATTTAGAGCAAATCCAAATAAACAAAGACTTGATATCATTGCGTGTAATACAAGAAATCTTGATGGTTCAAACAATAATAAATATGGTTATGTTTACCTCCCATTTACACCATATGGTAGTGGAAATGCTCTATGTTTTGAAATGTCCTTTGATAGTCCTATAAGTGCGAACACAAGTTTCCAATATAATTCTAGTAATCAATGGGAAACAAAAGATATTCTTTATACGAGCGATAATGGTTTTGCTGATGTAATTAATTTAAAGTTCTATAAGACAAAGAAAAATATAAATGGCATATTAGATACTTTGCCACAACTTGACTTAAACACACTCGTTGGTTATGGTGAACTCGTTGGAAGTTTTAACGGCTTGCTTTATTACAAGAAACCAAATGAAACATTTGCTTTAAACTATGAACTCTTATGTCTTGCTTATCAAAATCAAGATATATTCATAGGGGAAGAGTTTATAAAACATAATGGTATAATAGGTAATTCCAAACTTAAAAACCTTATCTTAAAGGGTGGCAATACACCTAGTAGCATTTTAGACCAACAAAGCGATTTGCCTGTCTTAAAAGAGAATATAACTATTATTGTTAGTAAAGTGAGTTCAAGTCTTGGCTTTAAGTTCAAGGTTGAAGTGAGTGGCTATCAATTAGATAAAGCAATTAAATCTTGGGCGATAGTTGACCACGAGAATAATGTATATATATCGGCAAATCAAAATCTTGCTATAAACGATACGATTACGTTTTATATATTTACAAGCAATAATAGGGTATAATCTTAATAAAGGAGTTGAATATGTATTTAATAATTAACAAAGATGGCAGTATTCAAAAAGCAGTAAGCGAAGAGTTTATTCAACAAGGTTCAAATAACGTTAACTACATTGACTTTGCAATTGAAGATAGAAATGTTAGCGACTGGACTATGGATTGCGTTTTTTCGCTTCCTGATGAAACGACAATTAGACTTAACGGAACTAAAAAAGAGTTCACTTATGGTAAACGAACTTTACTCGGATATCGTGTATATCTCACTAGTGCCGTTTTAACATTTGCAGGGGAAATCAAAATAACTGTTAGAGCCTATAATTCTAGTGGTGATATTTTATATACTTTCCCATTTACACAATTCGTAAATCCAACAATGGATAATAACGAAACTACCCCACCTGATATAACCGAAGAACAATATAAGTCAATAATGGCTTTGCTTTCTACTTATATCACAAAATACGATACACACTTAATCCGTAAATATGACACAATGGATGATGCATTAAAAGATATTTCAAACATTCCAAGCACCGAACATATCTTGATTTCAAATGGATTAAATGATTATGAAATGTATTACAAGCCAAGTGCATCAAGTGTTGCATTTAGCAAAGTTCCTAGTCCAACTAATTGGAACGACATATATTCATATACTGGTTTAAGCAAAGAAGAATTATCAAAACTTACTTTAACAACCATTAAAGACTACATTAATAAATATGATGCTAAAAACATAAGTCAAAACTTATTGAGTGGTATTTTAACAACAACTTTAACTTTAAAAGATTTAAGCACTTTAACTGCAAGCGTAGATTTTAAGACACTTTTTTATACGAAAAGCGAAACATATAGCAAAGATGAAGCGGATAAAACATTCTTGAAGAGCGTTGAAGTTTTAAAAGAATATCTAACTAAAACTGAAGCGAGTGACACATATTTAACTAAAACTAATGCCGACTACACATATTTATCAAAAGATAAAGCAAGTGATACATATTTAAGCAAGGAAAATGCCGAACAACTCTATTTAACTGATAGTGAAATCGGAAATAAATACGCCACAATTAGCAGCGTTGATGAAAAGAACAAATCACAAGATACTTTAATTGCGAATATTCAAACAAAATCAAATGAAGCGTATAACCTTGCTAGTAGTAAGGCGAACACTTTTGTTTTTGATACTTATAAAGCAATGGAAGAAGCCTTAAAGAGTGCAAGCAAAGATACTTACCACTTAGGCGATACGCTTTTACTCAAAGAAACTAAAAAACCTGATTATTGGATTAGTGGCATTTTAGATAGTAATACGGGTGATTATGGGTTCTATGAGGTTAGCGAAGTTGAAACCAAAGTTGATTTAAGCGACTATCAAAAGATTACCGATAATGCTTTGCTTACAAAGGCAAAAACAATAGTTGGTGCTATTAACGAAAATAAAAGCGATATAGCAACAAAACAAGCAAGTAGCGATAATTCCCTTACCACTACAAATAAAACGCTTGTAGGGGCTATAAACGAAGTAAATAAGGCGATTAGCGAAAAGGGATACGCAAAGGTCTTAACGGATGAAAACCTAAACGATGTTAAAACCGAAGGCACTTATTATGCTGCTGGTGCTAATAGCGTTTTAAATAAACCAAACGGAGTTGATGGATTTGGTCTTTGTGTTGTTAGAACTGCAGGAGGTTATTTTGCACAAGTTTTAATTGGTGCTAATGAACAAATGAGCAAGGTTTTTATTAGGACAATGACTACAACTTCGGTGACTGGGTGGATAGAACAACAACAAGCCCTTGACTCAACACAAATGAGTGCCGTTAATAGTGGTATTACAAGTGAAAAAGTTAAACAAATTCAAACTAACACCGATAATATTAGTGCTTTTAACACAAAGTTAGACACTAAACTTAATAAAGAAAGTGCCGAACTTGAAACTACAAGCAAATCTATTGTCGGCGCTATCAATGAAAATAAAGAAAATATTGAGAAAACAAATTCAAACATTACGCAAGTTGAAGGTAAAATACCAACCAAAGTTTCTCAACTTGATAATGATAGTGCTTATATCACAAACGAAGTTAGTAATCTTACAAATTACACAACTAACGAAGTTTTACAAAAGAACCTTGATACCAAAGCCGACAAATCAAGTATCCCAACCAAATTATCAGAGTTAGATAATGATACAAATTACATTACAAACGCAGTTAGCGATTTAGCAAACTATTATACAATTACGGATGTCGATACAAAGTTAGGAACAAAAGCCGATACTTCAAGTATTCCAACAAAAGTTAGTGAATTAACTAATGATAGCGGCTACATCAATAGTTCAGTTAGCAATTTAAAAAATTATACAACTACAACAGCCTTGAACACTTTACTTGAAAAGAAAGCCGATAAAACAAGTGTTCCAAGTAAGGTTTCACAACTTGCAAACGATAGTGAGTTTATAACCAAATCCGTTGATAATTTAGTGAACTATACAAACTCAACCGATTTAGCGACATTACTTAAAGCCAAATTGGATACAAGTGCATTACCAACGAAAGTCAGTGCTTTTACAAACGATGCAGGATATATAACTCAAAGTGCTGATAATCTTTTAAATTACACCTTAACGAGCGATTTAAACACCTTGCTTAAAGGCAAATTAGACATTACTGCTCTTCCAAGTAAGTTAAGCGCTTTTGCAAATGACACGGGCTATATAACTACTGCCGTTGATAATTTAGCAAATTACACAACTACAAGTGCGTTAACTGCACTTTTAGAAAAGAAAGCCGACACAAGTGCTTTGCCAACAAAATTATCGCAACTCACGAATGATAAAGGTTATGTATTATTTACTGATTTAGCAAGCGATACAAAGGCTGGTCTTGTAAAGGCAATTCCTATTGAAGACACAAATGGTTTAGCAGGCGTTTATGTCAAAGATGGTATCCTTTATGCCAAAGCAACCGAAGTCCCTGTTCTTTCATTTAAAGTAGTTGAAACATTGCCGGGCGTTGGTGAAAGTGGTGTTATCTATCTTTTAAAGAGTAAAGCAAAAGCGGCAGGAAACAACTACACTGAATATGTTTGGGTTAACAATGCTTTTGAGGAATTAGGTGCTACAAGTTTTGACTTAACGGGATATGCAACTATTGAATATGTAGATAACGCAATTAAGCCTGTAAACGATAAGTTTTCTAGCTACTATGATAAGACTACCACCGATACAAAAATTAACGCCAAACTTAACGAGAATGCATTTACAAGTGAGAATATAATTACAACCATTGGTGATAGTGCCGTTAATAGAGCAACAGGCGATAGTTTAGGCAATGCAATAGACACAACATACGCAACAAAAGTTGAGTTAAGCGATAAATTAGATAAGACTTCTTTTACTGCTACAACAATAATCAATACGCTTGGAACTAATGCAGTTAACAAAGCAATTAAGGACAACAAGGGCAATACCATTGATACAACTTATGCGACTAAAAACGAATTAGCAGACAAGTTAAATAAAGCCGATTTAACAGCCGAAACTATTATTGATACTATTGGAACGAACGCCGTTAATAAGGCGAATAAAGATGGCGATGGAAATACAATAACGGCAACATACGCCACCAAAACCGAACTTGAAACAGGTTTAACAAATAAACTTGACACAAGTGAATATACAGCAACTAAAATTATTACCAAAATTGGTGATACACCTATAAATCGTGCGATAAGTGATAGTGAAGGTAATGTTATTAATGAAACATATGCGACTATTACAAGCGTAAATGGAAAAGTTAATACTGCCGACTACACTGCCGATAAGATTATTGCTAAACTCGGCGATAAACCTGTTAATAGAGCGACAAGTGATAAGAGCGGTAATGATATTGCCCTAACTTACGCAACAAAAGATGAAGTGGGCGCTAAACTTGATACAAGCGATTTAACCGCTAAAAAGATAGTTGATACACTTGGAACAACAAGCGTTAATCGTGCTACAAGTGATAGTTTAGGGAATAATATAAATACGACTTATGCTACAAAAACTTCCTTAAATGGAAAATTAGATAGCAATGCACAAGCAATAGTTGATACACTTGGTGATGTAGCCGTTAATAAATCAACCAAAGCAATTCAAGATGAAAACGGCAACAATATCGCTCAAACTTATGAAAAGAATGCTTTAATTCTAAATTGTAGTGTTAGTAGCAGTGGTGAAATTACTTTTGCTGAATTAAATGTAGCCATATTATTAAATGCTGTTAAAGTTAATCAAAGAATTGTTTTAGTGCCTAGCAATAGCGATTACCCAAGCATTGACTTAAATGCTAGAAAAACAGGCGACAATGAGTATCGTTTGAATGGTTCTTGTAGTGTCGATGAAAAAACTTATAGTGTAGTTTTAAATGCTAACACAACAAGTGCTAGTGGAACATATACTTTAAGTTTAAATAAAGGTGTCGATATTGAAATATTTGGTGAAGAAAAAATAATTGGTTATGGCGAATTTAAAAATGTAGGAAGCAAAGAAAAAGGTGGAACTGGAATAAAGATTGGTTTAAATACAATTAGTGGAAGTTTGCTTGACACTGTTAGTTTTTTGTTAGAAAGAAATTATAGCACGGGCAATACAAGCAGCGTAATAGCAAGTACTCAGAGTGGAGAAAGTTATTACACGCCAATAAATGGAATAAACGATTGGCGATTAATAAACATATTGGATGGCGATATAGTTATAAGTGGGAACTACTTCAGTTGTAATAAAACCCCATGCGAGATTACTTATGATGGTAATAAGATAATTATTAAAGTAGCAGAGGGTATAACTTATAATGGAACTGAATGCATTACAAACCTGGTTATAGAACTCGATAAAGAAGCGAAAACATACAAAGCCACTTATAATAGTAACCGAGACTTTTCGGCTTACGAGGGGACAAACATTTTCAGCATATCTCAAACAAAAGCCTTTTGCAAAGTCAAACCTATTACACTTTTAAAAATCAATGGGCAATTATGTTCTATTTTATAAGGAGTAAAAACAATGAAAAGATACAATAAAAAATGTGGAATAATCTTTGGGGAAAACGATAAACCTATGTTTGTCGTTGACCTTGTAGATTTTGAAAGCGAAGAAGAATATTTAGCATATAAAAAGTTAGCAAAGGAAAACTTTGACAATTATGTTAAAATTAAAAAGCGAGAAGATACACTCTTTAAGCAAGACATTGAAAAATCCGTTAAAGATTTAGCAATAGCAGTCAAACATTATACAAAGGAGAAATAGACTATGATAAAAACTGCACTTTTAGTTAGTTCATTACTTGTAGCACCTGTGTTGACAAACGAAACTACACCAACCGAACCAACTACACCAACACCAACCGAAACAACCGAAGAAGAAACTTTTAACTTCGAAGAGTGGTTGAACGAACTTTTAGAACCACAACAAGTCGCTATGATTATGTCATGGGTTGCTTATGCCGGAACAATAATTGGTTTAATTTATAAACTTGTTAAACTTGCCAAAGCCAAAACAATGACAAATGAAGAAGTTAAGAAAGCCATTATGGAAGAAATGGGAACTAAAATTGATGAGAGTGTAAGGGATAACCTTGCAAGTTCGATTGTTTCCATCTCTAAAACCATTGAAAGACAAAACGAAGTTTTAAGTTTACTTGCTAAAATTAGTGCTTTAAGTCAAGAGAACACACCTGAAAGTCGTGTTGCAATTTTAGAACTTATTTCTAGACTTGGTGTTGTTGATAAAGATGACATTGAAAAAGCCAAAGAAACCATCAAAAAAGAAGTCGAAACCAAAAGAGCAAACGACAAAGCAACCAACGAAAAAGTTGATTTAGTTTTAGAAAAGTTTGAAGACAAAGATAATGGAACAAGTATCTAGTATGAACTTACGAAACAAGATATTTACCATTGTCCTTATTTCTCTTATCTTAATCGCTCTTATCTCGATTGTAATTGGTTATGCCGTAATAGGAATGGATGTCCTTGCTTGGCTTTCTAGCCGTTGGGCATATTGGATATATGCGGGTGTCATAGGCTTTTTACTTGTATGGGGTGGGCTTGAAGTTTTAGATAGGATTAAAAAATTATGAAAGAACTTACAACTAGTGAACAAATTAAAAAATATTTAAGCAAGAAAATGCTTTTAGGCGTTAGTGCTTTATTCTTCGGGGTTGCTATTATATTTGTTTGCTCTATTGTTCCACTTGCGATTAACCCTGAAAAGTGGAACAGTCCCGAGTTTATAAGTGATGAGATTATTGTTGTTGCTCTTACAATTCTTGGTGAAGTTTGTTTACTTATGATAGGTCAGTCTTATAACGAAGCACAACCTGTTAGTAAACTTGCAAGAGCCATTGTTGATTTTAATAAATCTCTTGAAGAGAACATAAAAGACAAGATAGTTGCTTTTGACCAATGGATTAGAGCTGTTTTAGAACCAAACGACCAAAAAGATAGGTATAGAAGACTTTTAAGAAATGCTGGTCTTGAAAATGTCCACTATTTTGATTTATCAAGGGATGAATTAAAAGAGTGCTTAAAACATCCTATTACAACAGGAAGCGGTGGCGATAAAATCTTTTATAGGCAACTTACTAAAAAACAATACAAACTCATTATTGGCATTTTAAATGGCGAATATACAATTAACTTTGTTAGCCCCGATACTTATAGAAAATTAAGCAAAATTGATACTGATAAAAACACAAGCGAAAAACTTGCTAATCAACAAAAAAAGAAAACGGCAATGGTTGTTAATAGCGTATTTACTAAAACGCTGATCGTTATTTGCACAGGACTTATATTTAGTGCCTTAATGCCAACAGGAAGTGAACAAGGAATAGCAAAAACATTCTTAAAGTTATTTACTAGGCTTTTTGCCTTTACAAGTAGTGGTTTTGTTGGCTTTATGCTTGGTGGACAAATTAATGATATTGATGCCGAATACATTAGAGATAAAATAGATGTTCATAAGCGTTTTGCTTGTGATACCGATTTTAAACCATTAAGTGAGCAAGAACTTGCTAAAAAAGAGTTTGCCGAATATGTTAGAGAACAAAATAGAGTTGAAATGGGCAAAATTGAATTGCACAATAAAATTGAATACAAAGGAGATTAGTTATGGAAGAAGTTAAAAAACAAGAACAACGAATCTTTTGGACAAGGTTTGCCTTGTGGGTTGTGTTTAGTTTAGTTGCTCCTATTGGCTTTATAAATTATCGTTATGGGTTATTCGTGAAAGTAAGTTCCGTATCGTTAAGTGGTTGGGCTTTATTCGTTGGCGTTGTTATCTTTGTGTTTAGTATCATTTTGGTTAAGTATATCTTGCATAGCCGTAAATACTCATACACGAAACAAATTATAAAAGGTGCAGTAAGTTTAATAATGCCGCTCTTATTTGTTATATATGTTCTATATGCATCAAGAGAAACGATTAATCAATTGCTCCAAACTTTATCATTTTGCACTCTCTCTTGGAGTGTTGCAATATGTATAAACCCAATGCCTAAATGGACATACGAACAAAGCAAGGGTGAACAAGAAGAGTTTATAAATTATATCCTTGATAAACGAATTGAAAACAACAAAAATAAATAGTAAAATGAATAAAGGCGATTGATCATCCTCCTTTATTTAACCGAGCCATACCTTTTAATGTTCCTTTCGGGTATGGCTTTTAATTTGCTCTATTTTAAACAAAAATAAAAAGGTGGGTAAATTATACCACCTAACTAAAACTTTTGAATATAGAGCAAACTAGATAGGTCTATGAGCCTATTTGAGTTTCTTAAAGCGTATTTTATCAAATATTCCCTTGATTATGAAAGTCAGAGCAATGCATAAGGGCAAGAATGGTGTAAAGGGTAAAAGCCAAAACAACCAACAAGTCGAAGCGAAGCCTAGACACCATTTTGAAAAGTCAGTTCCCCAAGTGATTATAGCGAATAAGTAAGGCACCCACACTTCAATAGAAATGACAAGGAACACAATTATAAAGATAATGAGTGTATGAATGTCTTTAATACTATTTTTAATCCAAACAAATGGTTTTTTGAAGTAGAACCATACAAGTTTAAAGAAATGCCTTGGTTCGCTTTTAATTGCCTTTAACTTTTCCTTTTGTTCTTTCTCGTATAGTTCGTGCCTTTCCCGTTGCTCTTTTAATATTTTAAGTTTTTCTTCTTTGGTTTTCATAAGTTTATTATAAAGAAAAAACCCCTTGTTTGCACAAGAAGTTTTTAAAGAGGTTATCACATGACATATCTATTATATACATTACCCATCTTTTTTGCAAATAAAAAAGTTCCTTTTAGTTAGGAACTTGGGCTACGCTAATCACTGGTATCAGATTATTTTATATGTGTTTAATGGAAATTCAAACCTAATTGTATACAATATAAGGAAATTGTATGTGCAGCCCTTTAATTAACTTCTAGTGTCGATTTTAATTGCCCACTAGATAGCAATGAATGTAAATGAATGTATAAAAACGTCGATCACCTTTTGGTTATTTTCAAAAGGCATTTTTATTATAGCAAGAATTATAGGCTTTTGCTATATTTTCTTTTATTTTCACCAATTAAAGTTAATTTATTTACATAGTTGTCTTTTAAGATAGCGGTAAACTCACTTTTTTTCACTTTGTTATAGAAAGTTCTAGGGACAACAAACTCAAAGAAATCTTTATTCAAATAAACTTTGTTTTTCATATCTTTCTTTCCTTGTGATATTATCAAAAAGTGATGGTTTATCGTTATAAGCGTTTTCTATTTCTTTGAACAAGTCTACTTGAAAATCATTCAAGATATCGAAATCGTATGCTTGGTAGCCTAATTTTTTAAACTCATTCTTAAATGTCCCGCTTTGTTCAAAAAGTAAAAATACTTTCATACACTAGAATGGCAAATCCTTATCGTTTGCATCATCAAGTCCAACTTCATCTGGTGTAATTGGATGGTCTATATCAAGTGGTGGTTCTTTTGGCGAACTTGCTACTTGATACATAAATGTGACATTTCGAACGACAATTATAACTTTTTTAATCTCGTTGCCACCGAAATCTTTATATTTGCTTTGCGTAATTCTACCTTGAACGGCTAATTGTTTTCCTTTTTGCCCGTATTTACCAAGATGTTCAGCAACTGTTCCAAACGCTGTGCAATTTATAAACATAGCATCTTTCCCGCCATCAAAAACATTAAATGCAATTTGAAATTGTGCATAGGCAGTTCCGCTTTTGCTCTTCTTTAATTCAACATCTCTTACAATTCTTGCAGTTAAGCATATACAATTCATAATAATAATAATTCCTTTCTAATAATCTGTTCCACAATCTACAAATTCAACTTCTTCAGGTGTAATATTTAAACTTGTTGTTTTGGTATCTTCAAAATCTCTTTTTGATTGAACATAATATTCGCCATACTTACTAACAACATATTTAAAATTAGTTATAACAGGATACACGCCTTTTCCAAATAACTCAATCTCTTGATACTTTGGTTTGAAGTCTTTTACTTTGATTACCATAGAATAATTCCTCCTATTTTTAACGATACATACATTTTGTCATTTAGTTTTACAAAATCTTGAATGCCCTTGACAGTTATTACTTCCCCTTTTTTAAGGAGCAATAAGATTTTTTTAAATGGTTCATCATAGGCGATGCATAAGGTCTTCAACTCTTGGTTGGTTATCGTTCTTGTAGAAATGACAATCGCCACAAAGTCATCTAACTTCTTTGCTGTGCCTAAAACCTTACCCCTAATCGCTTCCATTTTAGATTACCACCAATAGGGCGATGACAACAGCCAACAAGATTATTGTGCTAACAACAAAATCAGCGAATTTCATAATATAATCTCCTTTTCTCTTAAAAATTGTTCTACTTCTCTTAAACGCTTTCTCTCAACACTTGTTAACTTTTCTTTTGCCCTTAATTCTTTATAGCGTTCTTTATAACGGGCAATTTTGTTTTCTGCGAGTGTTTTATCGTGGAGTATCTTTTTTTGCTCTCTAATCGTTTCTTTTTGCTTGTCAATGAGTTTTCTAGATTTCTTCTTATCCCCTATATGCCACTCAACCCATTCTTTCTTATCACGGATAATTATTGAAATATAATAGCCTTTGCTTTTAAAACGATAATCAAATAATGCCTTTGCTAGTTCAAATCTTGTATCTTCAAAGAGTGAACGCCCCTTAACATCTTCGATTATGTATATGTGTCTTAAAATGTCGTAATAGACAAAATCAGCGTTATAAGTTTGAGTTGGAATGGTGTTGTTATTAGCATTTATAAACTCGGGAATGAGTGTGAATTTTTGGTGAAAGTTCAAATCTCTTATTTTGCCATCTTTTTCAAGATTTCGTAAATATTCATATCTTTCACTTTCTAACATGCTGTCAAATTGCTTTATGCTTTCTTCTGGCAAATTGTAATGTTTACAAAATGCCACTGCCTTTTGATAGCCATTTCTCTCTTGATGGTCATTATAGAAACGATTAAAACCTTTGTATTCTACAAGATAAGTTTTCTTTCCATCGGTTTTATATGCATGATATAAATTAAATGCCATTTTTAATTTTCCTTTTTAATGAAATAGAAATAAATGCTTTTTACAATTACAGCAAATGTTGTGAACAAGAATGTAAACACTGGCAAATAGTTATAGCAGTTCATCCACATTCCTTTTTCGATGTGCAAAGTTAATGATTTAAATGAATATAAGTCATACCAAACGGCTTTTAAACTTTCCGCAAATGATAAATCACGATTAGCGTAGCAGTAGAATAAATATCCTACTGCCACCAAAAGCATAAAACCATTTATGATTGCATATTTAATGAATGTCTTTTCCATCTTCAACTGCCTCCTTTAAAACTTTGAAATATAAATCTTCTAAATCTCCGTTTTCTTTATTTGTTTCAGTTATAAGTTTTAAAACTCTTTCAACGGATATATTTTCTTTAATCATCTTCATAAATCTTGCATGCCACCCTATCATTGTGCTTATATTCTACGAATGTTATGATGTTTTTATCATTATCGACTTCACAATATAAGTCATCAATTTCCTTAACTTCATCATAATATTCGAGTGCATCTACGAATGTGACTTTTTCTCTTTTTGTGATTTCGCCATAATCGTAAACTTCAATTACCCATCTCTTTTTCATTTTGTTCTCCTTTTTGGTAAATTAGTTTATTATTTTTATCCCATATAGCAACGATATGACTTTGCTTATTGTTTAGATAAACAAGCGTGTTTTCGTTTGCAATATAAACCCTAATTGTCGCTACTAGTGTCTTTATTTCTACGACTTGCCCTATTTCTAGTTTCATATTCTTTCTTTAACTCTTCAAGATAGTTAGCGTTAGGTCTTTTGTTTTTGTTAACATAACGCTCAATAAATTCATTTTCAAGCCATCCAACGAATTTTATTGTATCCTTCCATTCCTTTCTAGAGTATTCATAATAATATTCTTCTATGTGGTCGAGTTCTTTTTCTTTCATTACCTTAATTCTTGCAACAAGCGTAACTTTTTTTAAGGTATTGATTACGACCATATATTGCATTACTTGATAGAAATATTGCTCGGGGATGTTTCCTGTTTGCCATTTTTCAAGTTCTTTTTTCGAATGCACTTCTATATCTTTAATCTCAACACCTTCCGTGTATTCTTTGTCATCGCCACTACCTATTTGAACTAAGGCATCTGGAGAAACCGTTATTCTTACATTTTTGTTTGAGAAAAAGAGCCAAACCTTATTAATTGCGGCTGTCACTACCTTTTTATCAGGATGTTCAATAGCATACAAGTTCCAAATATACTTTTCAGCCTTTTGCCCTTCCGCTACTCTTTTATTCTTTTTAGCCAAGTCATCCTTGTCTTTGGCTTTCCCAAGAAGCCGATTAAATACATCGTTAAAGGTTTGCCATTTGCTGACTTGCATTAAAGCACCAACATCACTTCCACCTATTCCCCTTTTGCCTAGCCATACTTCTCTTGCATATTGCTTTTCTATGAAGTTTTTTTCTTTAACCGAATATATCATTAAATCTCTCCTTTATTAAGTCATAGGTGCCATCAAGTTGTAGCGTTTTTATTGCTCCATAATACCTCTTGAGTTGAAGTATTGCTTTATTAAAGTCTTTCAAGAGATAAGGGAGCATTTCTTCTTTGTTTTCAGCGATTTTGAACTTGTTGTTATCAAGTAAGATGTAATAGTCGCTTGTTCTTTCATAGAAATCTTTATTGTTCTTAATTCTATCAGTATTTGCCTTTGCACAGATGTCGTGTCCTTTTGTTTCTTCAAGGTAGATACCTTTGGCGATGAGTTCACTTTTATGAACCCACTTGCCTTTGTTGCTAGCAAGATATTGCGCTAATTTATTCATATCTATAATTCCTTTTTGACTTTGATATCGTATTTTTTAGGAATGTAAGATAAGACTTTATCTAATTCTTCTTTTGAATAAACTTTGATTTCAATAGTTGCAAACTTTTTAGGTTTGCTGTCTTTTAAGCCATTGACTTCTTCATACGTTTTAACGACTTTATCATATTCAAGCGCCTTGCCTTTAAGAAGGTCGCAAATTGCTTTTGTTTGCTCTTGTGCCTTTTGTGTAAGGTCTTTAACAAAATTGATTTTGGTATCGTTAATCTCTTTTGCTACCTTGTTTAATTCAGCTCTTTTTTCTTTTGCTACCTGGTAGTCATCTTTGTTAGCAAGTTCAAAGACTTTATATTCATTATCGATTGTTGTTTTAATTACGACTGCAACTTTATCAAAGTCCTTGATTGCTAATTCATTGTTTTCAGTTTCATAAATAATTTTTGTTGTTAATTCGTTCATATTAGATAATTTTTCCTTTCATTTTTTAATTTACCGATTTCAGTTTCTAATTTTTTAATATGTTTATATAAATCGTGCTTGTGATGTCTGCTTTTCGTTTGGAGCGCTTGGATTTTTATTCTTTTTAACTCTTCCCTTTTGCACTCTATTTGAAAATTAAGCATTAAGAATTTTTCCATTTATTTTTTGTTTGTTTCTTTTTCTCTCCTTTGTTTCACTTTGAGGTTGTAATATCTATCTTGCAAGACCATATCGTTAATTGCCTTGTAGTTGAGATAAGGAAATTCTTTCAAGAACTTTCTTGCAACTCTCATTGACATTTGGTTCTGGTAATTATCTTGTTTACGATAGTTGACCCCGGCACCTGATTCATATGTCTTGTAGGTAGAGAGTGGAATTTCTAAATGAACGGCAAATTCTTTTGCTGTCATACATAATTTCTTTCTCCTATCTAGCAAGATTTTACGAAATCCATAAGGTGAAGTATTCTTCATTTTATTTTTTTCTCCTTTTTTCTTTTATCTTTTCTATCAACTTTTTATTTCTTTATTAGGGACCTTTTCTTTTATTAATTTTCTTTTAGAGTTAATTTGTAATTTTAATTAATCTTTCTAATTTATCTTTTATTGCTACTTTTTTTTAGTTTTGCTTCTTTAAAAGAAAATATTTCATTTAAAGATTATTGACTACGTATATATATTTGAGAAATTATAGGATATGCATTTAAAGATGTAATTCCTGTAGAAGAATAAGAAGAATAATTACAAGAGTTAAAATAATTATACTTTCTACAATTACATAATATGCAACTATTCTATATTCTTCTACTTATGTGCAAGATTAATCTATACTAGTGTCCAATGTTTCGGTTTCTTCAACTTCCCCTTCTTCGTTCATCGTGGGCACTTCAACAGGTTTGCTTGCCATTGGGTTATCGACATATTCTAGGATGTCTTTATCACTATCTTTATGAATAACTGCTTGGTCATATTGCAAGGCGTTTTGAATTTCAACACTCATTATTCCATATCTTGATAACAAGAGTTTTAGAACAGTCTTCTTCGCCATGACATCAAAGTTTTTTGCCCAAAGGTTGTTGTATGCCTTGCTATACTTCTTTCCATGTGCCTCACATTCTTCATTTGACATGTAGAGAGTTTGCTTTGAACCATTCATTAACTTGAAGTATGCGTAATACCCAACAACTGGATTAGTTTGCTTGGTTAAGTCAAACTTGATTTCTAAATCCCCAAATTCATCAAGTCCTTTGATTTCACCTTCGTGAACTGCCTTCACGCCAATCTTCTCATATTGCCCGCTTCTTAATGCAAGCTGGATAAGACCTTTATACCCAATTTGGAATTGTGCCTTATTGCCATATGGGACAATGTAGGCAAATCCTAATGATTGTTGGATTGGTAGTTTAAGTGAGTTTGCAGTTAAACCTGCGCTGATAATTGAACCGACTTCGCAACTTTGTAATAAATAATTGCTTGAAACTGCACTTGTGATATTAGCAACGAATTGTTGTGCGTCCTTTTGATTGCCAAGTGTGTTCATTATCATCTTTTTAATTGCATCGCTTTGGATGGCAATGCTAAATTTTGGTTTTGGATTTTTTGTGATTTCCATAATAATTTCCTTTCATTCGTTTTTAAGCCCATAGAACGATTTTTTTACTAGCCCCCTATAATTTACCCTTTTAATCGTTTTTATCGTTCTACGAGCAAGCTAGAGGGCTAATTTTGGCGATTAGCAAGTGAACAACTTCTTACTATTGCTCATTTGACTTTTTTTCATCCGCGTTTTTTGCCATAAATTCGTATAACTCCTTCACATCACATTCGTAGTTGCATAAGTCATATGCAAGGGTTTCGAAGCGGAATTTGATGCTTGCAAATCTATCTCTCATTTCTCCAATAGTTTTTTTCACTAATTCAAATTCGCTTTCTCTCCCATGCCATTTCTCTTCGATTTCTTCAATTACTAAGTCAACAGCATAGTAATCGCCTTTAAAGAAATAGAAAACCTTACTAATGTCGACTTCGCTTTTTTCCTCTAAGATAGTTCGAAGTTGACTTTGGACTTCTCTAACAGCATCAACATTTTCCTTTAACTCAACTAATTCTTCTTGTGTCATTTTACTTTACCTCCTTCGCAAAAATGAAATATTTGATAGCCTTATTGCTTTCGCTTTTTTGCTCTTTATACTTTTCAACCAAATCTTCGAGTGCTGCGAATAATCCAGCAAGGTCAGTGAGTTCGGTGTATGTATAAGTTCGAGCCATTACCTTGAATAGGTTTAAAGCGTGTCTGTCTCCTTCGCACAACTCTTCAATAACTTCTTCGCTTTCGCTTTCGCATAATTTCGTTTGTGACCACATCTTGAATACAACATCATTTTTCAATTTTTTTAATTCGTTAATGTTCATAATTTTCTCCCTTAATTTAATTTTTTTGCGCTTACTTTTGACAACATTTTTGTTGGAGAAGGATTTTGTTCCTTCTCCTTGGTACAGCTCAATTAGTCAATGATTTTTAGTACAATTTCTTTGACTTGATAAAAAAGTTTTATCCAATTTTCAATATACATGCTTTTGAAATATGCTTCGGAATAACAAATTCTGACTTTTGCTTCCGCTACTAGAAATCGAAGAGCTGAGCGGTCTACTGGGTTTTTTGGTTCAATTTGACGTAAATCGCGAAAATCATATTTGAGCTTGCTTATCGCGATTTCACGTTCTTGTGTTGTTAGTTTATGCGTTTCTGTCTTGTCCCAATCAATAAGTGCAAGCGCTTCCGCCCTGAACTCTTGCAATGCTTCAATTAGCATTTCTTTTTTTGCCATGTCGTAGTAATCAATCATTTTTTTAATCTCCTTATAATGAATTTCCATTTCCGGAGCCTTGAAGCTCCAGCGATTAGAAGAGGTTTGTCTTTCTTCTTATCTGATAATATATTAAACCTTTTTTTTATAAATTGCAATACTTTTATTAAACTTTTTTTAATTTTTTTGAAATAATTTTTTCTGTATTTTTTGGATGAATTTTAGAAGACGCACCAGCATCATCAAGTGCCAGGAACGCCTTGCAGCTGTTTGTCTTTTGGCAGGTCTTCCCTAAAGGTATTTATTTAATTTAATTATTTATATATATATTTTAAAATCTTTTTTTAATAAGTATTTTTTTACTTTTATATTATTTATATTTAATTATTATTAATTGTAATTATATTAATATATTTTTTAATAT
>ERZ808262.274-NODE-274-length-31862-cov-4.382683_pt1 | contig 31862 bp, 31 predicted proteins | sample MGYA00520895_ERZ808262 | MGnify/ENA primary metagenome ERZ808262 (study PRJEB31516, sample SAMN03275588) | gut metagenome | biome: mammalia-associated habitat; material: feces | host: Papio cynocephalus | place: Kenya | collected 2012-08-02 ... | reverse complement strand
CGCAGGCGGCACTTAGCGAGAGGCGGAGCAACTTCTTGCGACTATAGACGTAAGCGGTTGAAGCAAACGAAGAGTTCTATAGAGGATCTGCACCTTTCGCTTCGTTGGTACTAGCCCTCAGGCTGTGCCTCGAGCAACCGCCGCAGGCGGCACTTAGCGAGAGGCGGAGCAACTTCTTGCGACTATAGACGTAAGCAGTTGAGAAAAGCAAAGAGTTCTATAGAGGATCTGCGCCTTTAGCTCAGTTGGTAGAGCAACTGACTCTTAATCAGTGGGTCCCGGGTTCGAGTCCCTGAAGGCGCACCATGGCCCGTTGGTCAAGTGGTTAAGACAGAGGCCTCTCACGCCTTTAACATCGGTTCGAATCCGGTACGGGTCACCAAAGATCCTGAAAAAGTGGGTTGACAAACACGGGAAAGCGTGTTAGAATCCGAGAGCGGTTAGATGACGAAGGTCATTTGACATAAGGATGGTGAAGAGCCATCTAAAATAGTTGGTATTGATTGTCATGAGGGTCCACCTGTTCCCATCCCGAACACAGAAGTTAAGCTCATGTACGCCGACAATACTTGGCGGGCGACTACCCGGGAAGATAGGTAATGCCAACACAAGAAACCTCCTGCAATAGCGGGAGGCTTTTCTTTTACCTGTGCGGATTCTGCCGGAAACACTCCACTGGAGTGTTTCTGCGGCAGGACAATACGTTGGCCTACCCGGGAAGATAGGTAATGCCAACATCAGTGGAACCAGTCGAGGAACTGGTTCTTTTTTTGTTTGCACCATCAAATTTGTAGGAGGCTACTCTGTGTTGCGTAGCCTTTGCCTTTGCGTGTCACTGGTGTGGCAATCCGTTTTCCAAGCCTTCCCCTGGGAGACAGGGTGTACGGATTGCCACGTCGGCCGCTGGCCTCCTCGCAATGACATGCGTGATACGATGGCACTCGGAAGAACGATGGGATCGCTACATCAGCGTTGCATGAATCACGGGGGGTATCGGAAAAAATCGGGCATTTCCGGTGACAAATCCCCTCAAATCGCCTGCGAAACTGCCAGCTGCGCAAATGTAAACTCACGGTTGCCTCGAGATTGCTGCATGTGTGTTTCAAGCCGCTTTCTACGCACGGATTCTGAAAAATTTTTTCTGGACTTTTTGCCGTCTTTGGGCTATAATGGGCGGGTTTCACATTATCATATTTATGGAGGGTAGACACATGAAACGGATGAGCAGCGATTGGTACCGAAAAATCTGGAGCCTGGACATTCAGGATCAGTCCTGGGTGGAGGACACGGCCAGGCAGGTTGACTTCCTGGTGAAGACACTGAACCTTCACGGCGGGGAGAAAATTCTGGACCTGGCCTGCGGCTTTGGCCGGCACAGCCTGGAGCTGGCGCGGCGGGGCTTTTCCGTCACCGGCGTGGACATTACGGCGGAGTATGTGAACTTTGCCAACGCCCTGGTGGAGAAGGAGGGTCTGAACGCCCGGTTTCTGTGCCTGGACATCCGGCAGGTTCCCTTTGAAAACGAGTTTGACCTGGTGCTGAATATGGCGGACGGGGCAATTGGCTATCTGGAAAACGACGGGGAAAATGAGAAGATTTTCGATGTGGTCTCTCGGGCACTGAAGCCCGGTGGCAGGCATTTCATGGACATTATGAACGGCGGCTACGCCCATACCCACTTCCCCTGTAAGCTCTGGGACGCCGGGGAGCGGGGGCTGACGCTGTCCGTATTTGAGTGGGATGAGCCTGCCAAAACCCTCATCTACGGTCAGCGGGACTATCCCTACGGAGAGCCGCTGACGAAGCCGGAATTTGCGGAGGGGAATCCGATTCGGCTGTACACCCTGGAGGAGATCCGGGAGTTGTTCGCGGCGCGGGGAATGACCGTTACGGAGATCTTCTCGGATTTTAGCGGGAAGCCTGCCTCGGACAATGGCATTCAGCTGCTGGTGAGTTCGGAGAAGAATAGGAATCGATAAGGCGAGGTGTTGATCCGCCGGAGATTCGCTTACCCGGTGCAAAGCACCGGGTAAGGAGTTGACAGCGTCGAGCCGCTGTCAATCAACAGTCCACCGGACTGTTGAATTGAATCTTTCGAATCTCTGCGAATATCAAAAAAGAGATATCCCCATGGGGATATCTCTTTTTTTGGTGACCCGCTGGAGATTCGAACTCCAGACCCACTGCTTAAAAGGCAGTTGCTCTACCGACTGAGCTAGCGGATCGGATTGGCTGGGATGGCCGGATTCGAACCGACGCATGTCAGAGTCAAAGTCTGATGCCTTACCGCTTGGCGACATCCCAATGTTGAAGCGTCATCCTTTGCACGGACACAGAGGATTATACCATGAAACCGGGGATTTTGCAATCTTTTTTTTCGATTCTCCGGCACTTTTTCCGTCAGCTGGGCAGGCCGGTGGCTCCGGTGACGAGAATTCCCAGGACTGCCCGGTAGATTTCGTCGAATTGGGTCAGCGGCAAGGGATTCTGGCCGGTGCCGCATTCGATGGTGAAGCCCGGCCGCCGCCAGAGCTGGATGAACCAGTCCTTGTAGCCGGCGAAGCTGGAATTGTAGGGGGTGTCCTCCAGGGCGTAGCCGCTGAGGCGGGCGAATTCCTCCCCCAATTCCTGAGCACCGGCTGCGACGTAGTCCTCGAACTGCCAGTAAATGGCCTCCCCCTGGGTGTGCAGGGCGATGACCAGAGCCGGATCAACGGCCTGGGTGTAGTGCGCCAGGGCGATGGTCTCCCGCTGGTTCAGCGGGGCGCGACCTACGAAATCCCGGGGGCCTGGGCGGGTGTAGCCCTGGGAAAATTTGATGTCCCGTGCCTTCAGCCACCCGGCGGGGTACTGGAGGTTCAGGTCAACCCCCAGAAGATTTGCCTTCCACCCGTCCGGGAAGGGAATGGCCGGGTAGTTGTCCGCCAGGCTTTGCGCCTGCTCGTATTCCAGTGTGCCCGGCTCGATGGCTCCGGTGACCAGATCCACCCCGTCCGGGTCCACCATGGGCACGGCGAAAATGGTGGCCGCGTTCAGAATCGTTTTCGTTGGCACGCCGTAAAGCGTGCCCTGTGCCTCATCCGCCGCTGCCAGCGCCTCCAGGAATTTCAGCAGAACCGGGGCGGTGATCCACTCGTTGGCGTGGTGGGCGGCGGAATAGAGCACCCGCCGTTCGCCCCGGCCGATGCGCAGTGCCTGAAGGGGTCTGCCGAAGGCGGTGGTGGTCAGGGTCTCCAGCCGGAAAGCAGGGTAGCGTCCGGCCAGTGCCTCCATACTCCGGCGGCAGAGGTCGGAGGTCATGGGAACGTCCGTCTGTACGATAGCCAAAATATCACCTCCTGACAGCTTATGCGCCAGGACAAAAAAGGTGTTGACAATTTTTGATTTTGAAGTATGATTAGTCATACAAAGAATACCGGTAGGAGGAAACGAACATGGAAATTCCGGAGGGAAAGCACGCCTGGATGGTAAAAATCGGGGAAAAGGGTCAGTTTGTCATTCCCAAGGAGGCCAGAGACCTGTTTGGCTTCCAGCCTGGGGAGACGGTGCTGGTGCTGGCGGACAAAAAGCGGGGGCTGGCCATTCCGGCCAAGGCGGACAGCCAACGGCTGTTCCGGGGTCTGATCGCGGAGCTGGAGGGAGAATAATGGCGACGATCGTATTTTTCTCCATCCCCGCCCAGGGGCACACCAACCCCACCCTGGGGGTGGTACGGGAGCTGACCGCCAGGGGACACCGGGTGATCTACGATTCCTTTGAAGGATTTCGGGAAAAAATAGAAGCCGCCGGGGCGGAATTTGTGGGCTGCGAGCGCTTCGCCCCCACAATGGGGCTGACCCGGCAGGCAGGCGCGCGGGTAGGCTCTGACCTGGCTCTGTCCACCCGGGTGCTGGTGGACACGATCCTGGCTCTGGATGAGCCTGTTTGCCGGGAAATGGAAAAGCTGCGGCCGGACTGCATCGTGGGGGACTCCATGGCGGTCTGGGCCAAAACCGTGGCGCAAAGGCGGAGCATTCCCTATGTGTGTTCCATGACCACCTTCGCCTTCAACCGGGAGTCAGCAAAAATCATGCCCCACAGTCTGAAGGAAACGCTGGGAATGCTCCTGTCCATGGGCAGGGTGAACCGGGAGATTCAGCGATTGCGGGCGGCGGGCTACCAGGTGAAAAGCGTGCTGGAGCTGATCGGCTGCGATGAGACCGTGCCCACGGTGGTGTACACCTCGCCTATGTTCCAGCCCGCGGCGCAGACCTTCCCGGCTTGCTTTGCCTTCGTGGGGCCGTCCATCCGGCCGGTGGAAACCCCGGTGGAAAAGACCCGGAAGACCCTGGTCTACATCTCCATGGGCACGGTGAATAACCACATGCTGCCGCTGTACCGGGCGTGTATCCAGGCCTTCCGGGATACGCCGTACCAGGTGATCCTGTCCGCCGGGGATTGCGCGGAGACACTCAAGAGAGGGAATTTGCCAGAAAACGTTTTCGTACAATCTGCTGTAGATCAGATCGGCGTTTTGGAGAAAACAGACATATTTTTGACCCACTGCGGCATGAACAGTGCCAGCGAAGGCCTATATTTTGGGGTTCCTCTGGTCATGCTGCCCCAGACCTCCGAGCAGAAAGGCGTGGCGAAACGGGTATTGCAGCTGGGTGCCGGAGTGCTTCTGAAGGGCACCCGGCCTGGGGAAATACGGCGGGTCGTCCGGCAGGTTCTGGAGGATCCGCGCTACCGGAAAAACGCGGAAAAAGTGGGGGAAAGCTTCCGCGCCTGCGGCGGCGCGGCGGCAGCGGCAGACTGGATCGAACGCCAGATTGCGGGAAAAGAAATGCAATGTTCCCAATGACCGTAAAAAATGAACGATTGTGACTGTGCATATTGTACATATTCCAAAGAACGGAGAAAAAGCAGCCCCTTGCCGTCCGGAGACGGCGATCAAAGGAAAACAGAAGAAAAAGTTCGGCGGCATTCCGGGTGATTTTCCCGGAATGCCGCCGCCTTTTTTCAATGAAAGGACGGCGTGGGGGAGTGGTGAACCTGCCCCTTTTTCTCGAACCAAACGGCGGGAGTCCGGGGGAATCGGGGGCGCAGGCTCCCGAAAGAAGACCTGCGCAAAATATTTCGTTTTGCGCAAAGCCGCGGAAAGGAATGTTCCCGGAAAAGAGAAGCCTCGGGAAGTGCTTTCCCCGGTTCTTTTTGGCTCTGGAGCCGAAAAGAACCGGGGAAATCCCCTTTCTGGCGGCTATTTTATCGTCATATTGCACAATCGGACGTTCACAAAATGAACACAATTTACAAATCGTTTGGAAAAACACAAATAATTCTTGACTTTGAAAACGATTAAGTTTACCATATAGGCAAGGAAAGGGACAACGTAAACGAAAACTGTGAGATTTGTAAGCGTATCCCTTAAAACCCGTGAAGAATAACAAGGAGGAAAAAACATGAAAAAACTGATGGCTATGCTGCTGGCGCTCGTCATGGTTCTGAGCCTGGCCGCATGCGGCACCAACACCGCCGCTCCCGCAACTACTGAGGCTCCCAAGGCTGAGACCCCCGCCGCTACCGAGGCCGCTCCCACTACCGAGGCTGCCGCCGAGGAAGGCAAGGTCTTCAACATCTACGCCTGGAACGAGGAGTTCAAGGGCTTCTTCGAGAAGTACTACAAGGTTCCCGAAGGCATCACTGTCAACTGGGTCATCAACCCCAACGCTGACGGTGTTTACCAGGACAAGCTGGACGAGGCTCTGCTGAACCAGGCCAACGCCGCTGCCGACGACAAGATCGACATGTTCCTGGCCGAGGCTGACTACATCCTGAAGTACACCGACTCCGAGTACACCCAGGATGTCGAGGCTCTGGGCGTCACCGATTTCTCCAACGCTTACGAGTACACCGTGCAGGCCGCTTCCGACGCCAACGGCACCGTCAAGGGCGTTTCCTTCCAGTGCTGCCCCTCCGCTCTGATCTACCGCCGCTCCATCGCCAAGGACGTTCTGGGCACCGATGATCCCGCCGAAGTCCAGGCCAAGCTGGACAGCTGGGACAAGTTCAACGCCGTGGCCGCCGACGCCAAGGCCAAGGGCTACATGATGACCGCTTCCGAGTCCGCTACCTTCCGTGTCTTCTCCAACAACGGCGAGACCCCCCTGGTCACCGACGGCAAGCTGACCCTGAACGACGCCATCAAGGCATGGCAGGCGCAGGCCAAGGACTTCTCCGACAAGGGCTACACCCAGACCTGCGACATCTGGTCCGATGAGTGCACCGCTCAGATGTTCAAGGACGGCAAGACCATGTGCTACTTTGGACCGGCCTGGTACTACAACTTCTCCATGGGCAACGCTCAGGATCCCGAGAAGGGCTGCCCCGGCGACTGGGCGATCTGCGAAGGCCCTCAGGCTCACTTCTGGGGCGGCACCTGGCTGCTGGCCGCTACCGGCTCCGACAACCCCACCATGCTGGCTGATGTGATGAACACCTTCATCAACGATGAGGAAGTGTGCACCAAGCTGGTCAAGGACGAGGCTCAGTTCTCCAACAACCAGACGGTCAACGCCGCTTGCGCTGCCGAGGGCGGCAACGAGTTCCTGGGCGGCCAGAACGACACCGCCGTGTTCGTGGAGCTGGCTAAGAACATCAAGTTCGAGAACAAGACCATCTACGATCAGCTGCTCACCGAGGGTCTGCAGAGCTACTGGAGAGAGTACTGCGACGGCGAGGTCACTGAGGAAGAGGCCATGTCCAACTACTACAAGTACATCAACGAGAAGTACCCCGAGATCGTTACTCCCTGATTGCTTGTAACTCTTGAATAAAACCTGTGGGGCAAGGCGAGAGCCTTGCCCCATTCCTTATTATAAGGAGAGGCCTTTTCCAATGCCCGAGAACCAATCAAGAACTTGTAGGGGACGATTGGGCACATCGTCCCGAAGACGAGCTTTGTAATTTAAATGGGTCGATGAGGGCATCGACCCCTACGAATCCGAATGAAAATGATGAAGACATTCTTTGACCTGGCTTCAAAGCAGGAAAGTCCTGATTTGAATCGAAGCCAAAGAAAGCAAGGAGGAGAAACAATGAGTCGTCTGCCTGACAATGCCGCCGGAAAGCGTAAGGGTATCAGCTACGCCAAATGGGGCTATCTGTTTATCGCGCCGTTCTTCATTATCTATGCCGCGTTCAACCTGTATCCCCTGATTCTGACCGTCTACAACAGTTTCTTTGAGAACTACCGTTCCGGTCTAAAGCAGGTGGGGCCCAACTTCGTGGGTCTTGCCAACTACGTCAAGCTCTTTACCCCCGACAGCAACGGCACCATCGACATCCTGAAGTACGCCGGAAATACGGTGATCCTGTGGGTCGGCGGCGCGGTGCCCCAGATCCTTGTGGCTCTGCTGCTGGCTATCTTCTTCACCAGCTACCGGCTGAACATCCGGGGTCAGCAGTTCTTCAAGACCGTCATCTACATGCCCAACCTGATCATGGCCTCCGCGTTTTCCATGCTGTTCTATACCCTGTTCTCCAACGTAGGCCCGGTGAACCAACTGCTGATGCAGTCCGGCATGATCGATACGCCCATTGACTTCTTCACCATGAAGATCACCGTCCGGAGCCTGATCTGTCTGATGAACTTCCTGCTCTGGTTCGGCAACACCACCATCCTCTTGATGGCCGGTATCATGGGCATCGACCAGAACATGTTCGAGGCCGCCAACATTGACGGCGCCAACTCCGTCCAGACCTTCTTCAAGGTCACGCTGCCCCTGCTGACCCCCATCCTGGTCTACACCGTCATCACGGCGCTCATCGGCGGCCTGCAGATGTTCGACGTGCCTCAGGTTCTGACCGACGGCGCGGGCAACCCCAACCGCAGCTCCATGACCCTGATTATGTTCCTGAACAGCTATCTGAAGACCAGCAAGAACTACGGCATGGCCGGCGCCATCTCCGTGATCCTGTTCATCATTACGGGACTTCTGAGTATGCTGGTGTTCAAGTCTCTGACCAAAAAGGATTAAGGAGGGAATTTCATGAATGCAAATGCTTATGACAGCCTGAAGGCAAAGCGGCAGCTGATGATCAGCCGGTTCGTGGTATATGTGATCCTGATTTTCCTGTCCGTGCTGTGTCTGTTCTCCTTCTGGATGCTGTTCGTCAACGCCAGCCGCTCCAACGGCGACCTCCAGGGCGGCTTCCGGCTGCTTCCCAGCAACTACTTCGTCACCAACCTGAAAAACGCCTGGACGGATGCTTCCATCAACATCCCCAGAGGTATGCTGAACAGCTTCATTGTGGCCGCTGCCACCTCGGTTCTGGCTACCTACTTCTCCGCCCTGACTGCCTACGGCATTCACGCCTATGACTTCAGGCTCAAGGGTGCCGCCTTCACCTTCATCATGGCCGTCATGGTCATCCCCAACCAGGTGGCGGCTACCGGCTTCTATCAGATGTGCGTGAAGCTGGGCTGGACGAACAACTACCTGCCCCTGATCCTGCCCGGCGTGGCGGCTCCCGTTGTGTTCTTCTATATGAAGCAGTACATGGAGTCCGTGCTGCCCATGGAGATCATCGACGCCGCCCGGGTGGACGGCTCCGGCGAGTTCCGTACCTTCAATACCATCATCCTTCCCATGCTCAAGCCCGCTCTGGCGGTGCAGCTGATCTTCAACTTCGTCCAGTCCTGGAACAACTACTTCATGCCCGCGCTGCTGCTGGACAAGGCCGAGATGAAGACCGTGCCTCTGATGATCGCCCAGCTGCGCAGCGCCGACTACTCCAAGTTCGACATGGGCAAGGTGTACATGTTCATCCTGCTCGCCATCCTGCCCGTGGTTGTGGTGTACATTGCCCTGAGCAAGTTCATCATCAAGGGCGTTACCGCCGGTTCCGTCAAGGGCTGAGCTAGGTTCCATATATCCCCGCTTTTTACCGCGTCCCGGCTTCCCGGGACGCGGCTTTTCCTGCCTCCGGAATCGAAAAATTTGGCATTTTCAACGATGCTTTCGCCAAAAGAAACCCCGGAAGTGTGGACAATCCGCCGACTTTGAAATTCACTGCGCAGACAGGCGGGGGCGGCAAAACCCGTTTTGCCGCCCCCGCCCTTCCGCGCTCCGGTAGGGGACATGGCGTTGGCGTTGATTCGGGGGCTCCACAATTTCCCTTCTCCGTCTGAAAAAGAGGCCGCCGAAGCGTTGAGAGTGCTGAAGCAAATCTGCCCTTTTGCCCGGAACCGGAAAAACGATTTTCCCGGTTCCGGACACTTTTGCGCCCCGAAAGTCCGGCTCCGGACGCTGCTTTTCTTTGAAACAAGGAGGATTCAAACTGATACGGTTGCCCAATTGCATCGGGAAAAATTGTGAACTTTTTGTTGACATTTCACTACAAGGGTACTATAATACAGGAAGATGAGCCGGAATGCGCCAACATTCCCGCTCAGTGTTTGGAACCGCGTTTCGTGTCAGCGGAACGCCAAACTGTAAGGAGGGTAATATATGATTAGTTTCTTCGTATGTCTGGCACTTCTCATCGGCGGATACTTCATCTATGGCGGATTCGTATCCAAGACCTTCGGTCCTGACCGTGAGACCCCGGCTGTTACCATGGAGGACGGCGTTGACTACGTCGTTATGCCTACCTGGCGTATTTTCCTGATTCAGCTGCTGAACATTGCCGGCCTTGGACCCATCTGGGGCGCTGTGGGCGGCGCGATGTGGGGTCCCAGTGTGTTCCTGTGGATCACCTTCGGTACCATTTTCGCCGGTGGTGTTCACGACTTTGCCTCCGGCTTTATGTCCATGCGGCATAACGGCCTGAGCGTTCCCGAGCTGACCGGTATGTACATGGGCAACGTCATGAAGCAGGTTATGCGTGTGTTCTCCACCGTGTTGCTGTTCATGGTGGGCGTTGTCTTCGCCGTCGGCCCCGCCGGCCTGCTGAGCTATCTGTGCGGCCAGGGCGGCGGCACCAGCATCCTGACCAACAAGTATTTCTGGCTGGTCATCGTATTTGCCTACTTCTTCATTGCCACCTTCCTGTCCGTTGACAAGATCATCGGCAAGCTGTACCCTGTGTTCGGCATCTGCCTGATTATCATGGCCATCGGCGTGGGCGTGGGTACCATCGCTGGCGGAAATCAGATCCCCGAGATCTTCCCTCTGCGCAATATGCACCCCGACGGAACCTCCATCTTCCCCGCTATGTTCATTTCTGTGGCCTGCGGTGCCTGCTCCGGTTTCCATTCCACCCAGTCCCCCATCATGGCTCGCTGCTGCAAGAGCGAGAAAATGTCTCACATGGTGTTCTACGGCGCCATGGTCTGCGAGGGCATCATCGCTCTGGTCTGGGCCGCTGCCTCCTGCGCGCTGTTTGACATCGAGGGCGGCCTGATGACCGGTCTGAAGGCGGCTATGGCTGAGGGTCAGTCTCGCTGCGTGTATAACATCTGCTACACCACCATGGGCGGCTTCGGCGCCATCCTGGCCATGCTGGGCGTTATCGCCTGCCCCATCTCCTCCGGCGACACCGCTTTCCGGTCTGCCCGTCTGACCATCGCGGATGCCCTGAAGATGGATCAGAAGAGCTACAAGAACCGTCTGATCCTGACCATCCCCCTGCTGGCTCTGGGCGTGCTGGTTTCTCAGCTGGACTACACCGCCATCTGGAACTACTTCGCTTCCACCAACCAGATCCTGGCCGCCATCGTTCTGTGGACCGCTGCCATGTATCTGCGTCACGAGGGCAAGAACGCTTATGTCGCCGCTCTGCCTGCTACCTTCATGACCGCCGTGACCATGTCCTTCGTCTTCGGCAGCAACCTGTACCTGGGCGGAATTTCCTTCCTGGCCGGTATCTCCAAGTACCTGGGCGTGGGCATCGCCGCCGTGCTGCTGATCGCCTTCATCGCCACCTCCAAGAAGACCACGAAGGCTGCTCAGTAATTCAATTTGAAAGGAACTTTCCCTATGTACATACCGTCGAAAGCACTGTCCGAAAAAGCCCTGCCCCCGGAGGTTCTCCGGCCGGATAAAATGTTCTGCACCCACTATGAGGATTTCGGACTGGGCGACAAGGCACTGTATGTGGGAATGTACGGCCTGAACCGGATCGGTTATATTCCGCTCAGCGCGGTCACCCGGGTGTTCAAACGCCTGGGCGTGACCAAGGGCTTCTTTGAGAACGGGAAGATTTACGGTACCCTGTGCTACCTGGTGGTTTGCTGGGACGGCAAGCAGAAGGCCTACCGCTTCTCTCATGAGGAGAATCTGGACGCGCTGCTCCAGGCCTTCCGGGAGAAAACCGACATTCCTGTGGGAAAACCCTGAAATTTCATACCCCATGCGCCCTCCGGCTTTTTCGCCGGAGGGCGTTTCGTTTGATTGTACCAAAGGGAACCCCCGGATTTGCCGGGTGCCAATTCTGAAACCGTAGGGGTCGATGCCCACATCGACCCGTTTTACCTGTCGGAAGGATTTGTTATCGGGCCGATGAGGGCATCGGCCCCTACAAGCACTTACTGGGCATCCCCGGTGAAGCCAATTGCGTCGATTTAATAACTTTTTAAGAATCCACCCCCTTTCTTATTCCGGAAAAGAATGTTATAATAGGCGCAAAAAGAGGAAGAAGGGGCGAAAGATATGTACAACGTCCTGATTTGTGACGATCAGCCGGATATCGTAAACGCGCTGAAAATTTATCTGGCACCGGAGGGCTACCATCTCTACGAGGCATACACCGGCAAGGAGGCTCTGGATGTGGTGAAAAAGCACGACATCCACCTGATCCTGCTGGACGTGATGATGCCCGTCATGGACGGCATTACGGCCACCTCCAAAATCCGGGAATTTTCCAACGCGCCCATCATTCTGCTCACCGCCAAGTCCGAGACCGAGGACAAGGTGCTGGGTCTGAACGTGGGAGCCGACGACTATATCACCAAGCCCTTCGTGCCGGTGGAGGTGCTGGCACGGGTTCGCTCCCAGCTGCGCCGGTATGACCGGCTGGGCAGCAAGCCGGAGACGGTGGAGGGCAACCTGACCGTAGGCGGCGTGACATTGGACGACCGGACGAAAACCGTCAGCGTGGACGGGGAAGAGGTGGCACTGACCCCCACGGAGTACGCCATTTTACATCTGCTCATGGCCAACCCCGGCAAGGTCTTCTCCACCAAGGTACTCTATGAGTCCGTCTGGCAGGAGACCGCCCTGGGCAGCGAGGGCGCAGTGGCGGTACACATCCGGCACCTGCGGGAAAAAATCGAAATCAATCCGTCCGAACCCCGATACCTGAAGGTGGTCTGGGGTCAGGGCTATAAAATGGAGGCAACGGTCAGATGAAAAGTCATGGGGCATTCAAATTTATCGCCATCGGGCTGTGCGCCCTGTGCCTGCTGGGTGCCTGCGGCGGGCTGGCCGGAATCTTCTGCCTGTCCGAGCTGGATCTTTACAACAACACCGTAGACGAGTATCTGGCGCAGTCGGCCCGGAACTACGCGGCGGAATACGCCAACCAGGCGGCTCTGGAATACGCGGGGAAAATCCTGGGCGGCTGCTCTTCCGAGATGCTCCGAGCTCAGGCCTATGAACAGCACGGTGACCCGGACTGGTTCTACCGGCTCTACCCTGACCACGGCTATGAGATTCTGGACGCCGAGGGTCGGGTGGTCAGCAGCTACAACCTGGAAAACGCCCAGGCGGATGCCAACGCCGTGTGCTACACCTTCCCGGAGACGGGCAAGTACATGCACTTCCTTGGCTTCGTGGGGCAGGCGGAGTTGGAGGCGGAAAAAGTGGTTCCCCGGACGGTGGCGGAAGGGGAGGAATACCTCTACGATGCCGTTCAGCCCATGGGCAGCTATGTGACCCGGATGACCGTGGGCTATCCGGATGGCTCCGGGATTACCTACGGCGACGGAGAGAATAAAATCGGCCTGTTGATTTACGATGAAATGAGCCGGGTTCTCTTCCGGGGGCTTGAGCCGGTGGGGGTGATAATGAACAGCCCCAATTATATTCAGTGCCTGGACGAGACCGGGGAGATCATCTATGAGGTCTCCTCTGCGGGTGCCGTGGGCACCCTGACCTATGACGAAAACGGCTATCTGGTGTTCCGGAGCAACGATCCGGAACCGGAGGTGGAGGTGGTGGAAACCACCGTGGCCGAGACCGTCCCCGAGACCACCGTGGCGGAAACCACGGCGGAAGAAACCACCGCTTCCACCGGGGAAACCACCACCTCCACCGAGACCGTGGCCGAGACCACCGCCTCCAGCGCTTCTGAGACTCCCACGGAAGAATCCCTTCCCCAGACCACAGCGGCGGAAACCACGGCAGCGGAAACTACCGTTCCCGAAACCACGGCGGCTACCGTTCCGGCCACCACCGCCCCGACGGCTCAGGAGTCGACCCTGCCCGATGTCGAGGTCACTGAGCCGGTGATGATCGACGACAAGCCCCTGAGCAGCTACCAGATCAACCGGATTTCCTATCATGACGCTACGACGGATGAGGACGTGACGGCGAAATATGTCTATGTGACCATGCCGGAGCTGACCGTGCGGCTGTACGTTGACCCCACCGGCGGCGAGAACGCGGCCATGTGGAACGGGGTGCGGCTCCTCCGGGATCTCCGGGGGCTGCTGCTGCCTGTGGTGTGCGTGAGCCTGCTTCTGTTTGCGGTTACAGCCGTGTACCTTTGCGGCGTGGCCGGCCGGAAGCCCGGCATTCCTGAGGTTCGGGCCGGAGGCCTGAACCGACTGCCCCTTGACCTGTACCTGGTGCTGGCCGGCGGCCTGACCGCGGGCTGCGTGGCCGGCGGCGCGGCAGCGTGCGTGTATCTGATGCCCAGCGACCTGACCACCGGTGTGGGGCTGGGCGTGATGCTGATTTACCTGGGCTGCGTGGCCTTCGTGGGCTTCTGCTTCGCGGCGGCGGCTCAGCTGAAGACCCCGGATGGCTTCCTCTGGCGCAACAGTCTTTGCGGCCGGTGCCTGAGTCTGTGCGTCCGTTTCGCCAGGTGGCTGGAGAGTATCCTGAGCAATCGTGCCTGGCCCTGGCTGGTCGGTCTTGCCAGGAAGCTCTGGCACAGCCTGAGCCGGGGCGGCGCCTGGCTGGAAAAACGGGTGAACCGGATGATCTCCTTCCTGCCTCTGACCTGGCAGTGGCTGCTGGCCGGGGGGCTGTGCCTGGCGTTCTTCGTCATGAGCAGAGGCTCCCTCTGGAGCCTGATTCTGTGGGCGGCGGTGATCTGCTACGGTGCCTACTGCTTCGGCAAGCTTATGGACAGCGCATCCCGGATGAGCAAGGGCGACCTGAATATCAAGGTGGACGAAAAGCACATGGTGGGAGCCTTCTCCCAGTTCGCCCAGAGCCTGAACAGTCTGGCGGACGCCACGGTGCTGGCGGCCAAGCGGCAGTTCAAGTCCGAGCGGATGAAGACCGAGCTGATCACCAACGTGTCCCACGACATCAAGACCCCGCTGACCTCCATCATCAATTATGTGGATCTTCTGGAAAAGGCCCAGACCGAGCAGGAGCGGAAGGAATATCTGGAGGTGCTGGATCGGCAGTCCCAGAGGCTGAAAAAGCTCATTGACGACCTGATGGAAATGAGCAAGGCCAGCACCGGCAACATGAGCGTGTTCATCACCCAGGTGGACGGGGTGGAGTCTGTGAATCAGGCTCTGGGCGAGTTCGCCGACAAGCTGGACAGAGCAAACCTGATTCCGGTATTCCGGCACGAAGAGCCCTTTATGCCCATGATGGCCGATGGGAAGCTGGTCTGGCGGGTGCTGAGTAATCTTTTGGGCAACGCGGTGAAGTATGCCCTGCCCGGAACCCGGCTGTATATCGACCTGACCCGGCTGGAGGGGAAGGTGGTGCTGTCCGTGAAGAATATTTCCCGGAAGGAGCTGAATGTGGACTCCGAGGAGCTGATGGAGCGGTTCGTCCGGGGAGACGATTCCCGGAACACCGAGGGCAGCGGCCTGGGGCTGAACATCGCCAAGAGCCTGATGGAGCTGCAAAAGGGCGAGCTGCAGCTGCTGGTGGACGGCGACCTGTTCAAGGTGACGCTGATTTTTCCTGGCATTTAACGTAAACATATGTCATTGCGAACCAGTGCGCTGAAATAGAAGCTGTCATTGCGAACCAGTGTCGCAACACTGGTGTGGCAATCCGTAATGCTCCCCCTTGCTGAACAAGGGGGAGCACAAAAAAGCCCCTCTTGTGTAAGGGGGGGGCACGGCTTTTGCCGTGACGGGGGGGATTGTACATTTTCAAAAGGTGTTCCTTTACTGTCACGATTTGACAATCCCTCAGTCAGCTACGCTGACAGCTCCCTTTACACAAGGGAGTCGGGGGAACGGATTGCCACGTCGGCCTGCGGCCTCCTCGCAATGACTACTTTTATTCCGGTTGCAATTTCCCAAAAGGACGCTATAATAAACCCAAAAGGAGGAATATCATGTTGGATACGCTGCTTGCTTCCCTGTCCGGAAGCCTGTTTTTCAAGAAGCTTCTGGGAACGGTGCTGATCCTCGTCATCGGCGTGCTGGTCATCCGGATCATTATGAAGCTGATTTCCGCCGCCCTGGAAAAATCCCATCTGGAAAAGGCGGCGCACAGCCTGATTACCTCCCTGGCTCAGGCGGCCATGTATATTCTGCTGTTCCTCATTGCCGCGTCCCAGATGGGCATTGACGTATCCAGCATTGTGGCACTGGCCAGTGTCCTGACCCTGGCACTTTCCCTGGCGCTTCAGAATATGGTGTCCAATCTCATCGGCGGCTTCGTGATCCTCTATACCCATCCCTTCCACAGCGGGGACTATGTGGAGATCGCCGGTCAGGGGGGCACGGTGAAGGAGATCACCATGACCTACACGGTGCTGGCCACCTTTGACAACCGGATCATTTCCATTCCCAACAGCGCGGTGTCCGCCGCCCAGATCGTGAACTACTCCAGCGCGGAAACCCGCCGGGTGGATCTGACCGTCTCCGCTTCCTACGACGCGCCTACCCAGAAGGTGATCGATGCGCTGGTGCTGGCGGGCACCGTAGACAACGCCCTGCTGGATCCGGCACCCCGGGCGGTGATCAAGGAGTACGGCGACAGTGCCATCGGCTACAATCTGTGGGTCTGGGTAAAGCCGGAGGACTACTGGGGCGTATATTTCCAGGTGAACCAGCGGATCAAGGACATTTTCGACCAGCAGGGAATCGAGATGACCTATCCCCATTTGAACGTGCATTTGGACAAATAAAAAAAGCGGGCGGTCAGTGACCGCCCGCTTCTTTTTCGTTACAGCACCGCAAGAATTGCCAGAACGGCGATGCCCGGAAGCCCCAGAACACCGGACACCAGCACGGTGACGGCGTTGATGGGAAAGTAAATTCCCGTAAAGCCTGAGACGCTGTTCAGCAGCCACAGGCACACAAAGCCGCAGGCACAGTGAAGCGCGATCTTGAAGCCCAGCTTCAGGGGCATGAGCAGCAGCCGGATGAGCACAATGGCCAAAATGGCGGGGATGAGCAATGTGACAAATGTTTCCATGGGAACCTCCGTATGAAAATGGTTTTCTTGCAGATACTACCCTCGGACAGCAAGAAACAAGCCGTTTGTGACGACAAAACGCCTGTTACATTGTCTGTCAAGTGTGTCGCCGCCAAGCGCAGCGGTGTGACGCGAGAAAGGGGAGACAGGGAACGGTCTCCCCGGTACATTATGGCCTGACGGCGGGAAGCTGAAACGGGAACCGGCGTGACCGGTTCCAATTTTTCATTTTTTCTGCTTGCAGGCGTAAAAATAGGCATTCTGGTAGTCCTTCAGCTCCCGATAGCACAGCTCCAGCCTGGGAATGGCCTGCTCCGGGAAGCTGCCCTCGGCCAGACGCAGACAGGAAACCGCGTCGGCGTATTCCTTCCGACCCATGCAGGCCAGACCCCGGAGCAGCATCCAGCGGGGGCTGTCCCGAACTTCCATGGCATCCAGCAGCCGGGCGGCGCGGGAAGGGTCATTTTCCGCCAGGGCTTCTCTGGCACGCAGCAGCAGCTCCTCGTCCAGACTGGGCAGCCCAGCCGCTGCCCTCGGCTCGCCGGACACCTGACCCAGCAGCAGGAGCCGCCGCCGCTCTAAAGCTTCGGCGCAGTAGATTCCGGCGGTATCGATGCCTTCCAGCAGGTTTTGCGCATAAAGTTCCTTGCCCTGACGCAGTGCCGCCTCCGCCTGACCCAGCCGGGCGAGCACCCACAGAAGGGCCTTTTCCCGGTCGTACACCGGGTCGGGGGAGCGGTAGCTCTCCAATGCCAGAGCCGCCTGGTCGTATTTTCCCTCGTCGTAGAGCCGCCGGGCGGATTCCATGATCTGCCCATTCGGGGACAGCACCGCCGTTTCCTCCAGGAAATAGCTCACGGGCTTCCCCAGCCGACAGGCCAGATACCGGAGGGTTTTCATGGAGGGCTTAGCGGCTCCGTTTTCGATCCGGGAGAGCATATTCCGGGTGATTTCCTCGCCGCACAAGGCGCGCTGGCTCAGATTCGCTTCCAGCCGAGCCTGCCGCAGCCGCTGTCCTAAGTCCATGCCCATCCCTCCAAACGTAATTTTGAGCTACCTCCACAGTATACCACAGCCGCCCCGCCCTTTCCACCGTTACAAAAAATTTATTTGCTATTTCCGCCGGTTTGGTTTATAACTATAGGGATTGATAAGACTGAGAGGAACCTGAGATTTTTTATGGATATCTACAATCCTTCCGAAGTAAAGAAGACGGCGATTCGCCGCCTGCGGGATGCTCAGCAGGGGAACAAGGTGGCGGCGGTGTACGCCGGGCTTACCCTGGGACTGTCCGCCCTGGTGGTGCTTCTGAGCCTGATCCTGGATCTGCTCATTGACCAATCCGGGGGCTTAGACGGCATGGGGCGCAGAACCGTACTGATCTCCCTGCAGAATATCCTGCCCATTATCGCAATCCCGGTGAGTCTGTGCCTGGAGCTGGGCTATCAGGCGGCCATGCTCCGGGTGGCCAGGGGTCAGTGCGTCACGCCCCAGAGTCTTCGCCTGGGCTTTGACCGGCTCTGGGTGCTGCTGCGGTGCGTCCTGCTGGAGGCGGCCATACTCTTCGGTGCTTGCCTGGGGGGTCTTTACCTGGGCAGCCTGCTGTTCATGATGTCGCCCTTCTCCGACCGGGCGGTGGAGCTGCTTCAGCCCCTGATGGAGAACGCCACGGTGATGAATCCCCAGGTGGTGCTGGACAGCGGGGTCTACGACCAGCTGATGGGCGCCATGGCGCCGGCTTTTGGGCTGTGCCTGATTCTGATGGCGGTGATGGCGGTGCCCCTGGCTTTCCGGTATCGGATGGCGCAGTATGTCATCATCGACAAGCCGGGCATCCCCGCCATGATGGCTCTGCGGGAGAGCCGGAAGATGATGAAGGGAAATGCCGGCAGGCTTCTGAAGCTGGACATCAGCCTGTGGTGGTACTATGGGCTGGACGTGCTGGCGCGGCTTCTGTGCTATGGGGACACGATTCTGGCTCTGGCGGGGGTGAGCCTGCCCTGGAGCGACACGGTGAGCTACTATGGCTTTTTCGCGGCGTATCTGGCGGCGCAGTTTGCCATTTATTATTTCCTGCGCAACCGGGTGGAGACGGCCTATGCCATTGCCTACGATTCCATCCGCCCCAAGGAGGCTCAGACCGGCGGTGCGGTGCTGGGGAGTATTTTCCAGTAGGGGACGATGCCCACATCGTCCCGTGGACAACATTCCATGGATATACGAACACGCGGCGCAAGAATTCTTGCGCCGCGTGTGTTTTTATGCTTTCCCGTCCCTGAGCAGGTCTGCCAGGGTGATCCCCTCGAAGAAATCGTTGATCATCCGATCCAGCCGATCCCACATGGGCTTGGCCTCGCAGCACTGGGTTCTGGAGCAGGCGGCGGCACCCTGACTGGTGCAGGATACGGCGGCCAGACCCCCTTCGGTGAGCTTGAGAATGCTGCCGACGGTGTAGTCCTCCGGCTTCCGGTTCAGGCGGTAGCCGCCGCCCTTGCCGTGAACCGCGTCCACAAAGCCCGCCTTGGAAAGGACGGTCATAATGGACTCCAGATATTTCTGGGAGATCCCCTCGGATTCGGCGATCTCCTTCAGAGGAATGTATTCCTCCCCGCCCCGCTGGGCAAAATGTACCATCACCCGCAGGGCATAGCGACCCTTGGTGGATACGATCATAGGCCCTTACTCGCCGTGAACCTGGGCGTGGAGCTGCTCGTGATCCATTTCCTCATACTTTTTGTGATCGTAGGGAATGTTGTGCTTGTCGAAGTAGTCGGTCAGTGCCTTCTTGATGGCCTCCTCCGCCAGCACGGAGCAGTGCATCTTGTGGGCGGGCAGACCGTCCAGAGCCTCGGCCACGGCCTTGTTGGTCAGCTCCAGTGCCTCGTAAATGGACTTGCCCTTGATCATCTCGGTTGCCATGGAGGAGGAGGCAATGGCGGAGCCGCAGCCGAAGGTCTCGAACTTCACGTCCGTAATGATGTCGTGATCAATTTTCAGATAGATTTTCATGATGTCGCCGCACTTGGCGTTGCCGACTTCCCCCACGCCGTCGGCGTTTTCGATGACGCCCACATTTCTGGGGTGCAGGAAATGATCCATTACCTTTTCACTATACAGTGCCATAGTTCATTATCTCCTATTCTTGCAAGAATTGATTTTACAGAATATACTGACGCTTGCCTTCCTGCAGATCACGCCACACGGGGCTCATGCTCCGCAGGTACTGGACGACCTGGGGCACGACCTTGAGAATATGGTCGATCTCCTCGTCGGTGTTGTACTCGCACAGGGAAAGCCGCAGGGAGCCGTGAGCCACGTCGTGAACCCGGCCGATGGCAAGCAATACATGGCTGGGATCCAGGGAGCCGGAGGTGCAGGCGGAGCCGGAGGAGGCGCAGATGCCCTGGGCATCCAGCAGCAGCAGCAGACTCTCGCCCTCGATGCCCTCGAAGCAGAAGCTCACGTTGCCGGGGAGCCGGTTCACCAGGCTGCCGTTGACGGCACTGTGGGGGATTTTGCTTAAGCCCTCGATGAGCCGGTCACGCATGGCGGCAACGCGAGGCATATTCTCGTCGATGTGGTCGCAGGCGTACTTCATGGCGGCGGCCATGCCGCAGATGCCGGGCAGATTCTCGGTGCCCGGCCGCTTGCCCCGCTCCTGGGCGCCGCCCTCGATGATGTTCACCAGCGGGAAGCCCTTGCGGACGTACAGCGCGCCCACGCCCTTGGGGCCGTGGAACTTGTGGCCGGACAGGCTCAGCATGTCGATGTTTTCTTCCTTCACATTGATGTGCACATGACCCACGGCCTGGACAGCGTCGGTGTGGAAGGGAACGCCAGCCTCCTTGCAGATGGCACCGATCTCCGCAATGGGCAGAATGGAGCCGATCTCATTGTTGGCATACATGGTGGTGACGAGACAAGTGTCCGGACGGATGGCGTCCTTCACCTGATGGGCGTGGAGGGTGTGGCCATCGCGCACGTCCAGATAAGTGACCTCAAAGCCTTCCTTCTCCAGCTTGGCCAGGGTGTGGAGCACCGCGTGATGCTCGAAGGCGGTGGTGATGATGTGCTTCTTGCCCTTTTTGGCGCCGAACCGGGCGGCGGAGATGATGGCCTGGTTATCGGCCTCGCTGCCGCCGGAGGTGAAGATGATCTCCCGAGGCTCGCAGCCCAGACACTGAGCCACGGTAGCACGGGCGGCTTCCAGAGCCTCCTTGGCCTCCTGTCCCAGAGTGTGCAGGGAAGAGGGGTTGCCGTAAACCGTGGTCAGGCAGGGCATCATAGCATCAATGGCAACCTGGCTGGGAGCGGTGGTTGCCGCATTATCCGCGTAAACTCGCATATTTGATTCCTCCAATGGTATTTACCTAGTAATTCTCTAGGTAATATAGCACGACCTGCCTACATTGTCAATAGGTAAATAAGACGTTTTGGGGGTTCTGGCGCAAATTGGTGTTTTCTGGAAGGAACGGAAAGCCATCCCTGATTTTTCGACTTTTTCAGCGGTTACAATCCGCCTGCCGGGTCATATTAAGAGGGCACAGAAAAAGGAGGCGGAATTATGAAGGGCGTTTTGCGTGGGGTGATCCTCTGGCTGGGACTGCTGGTGCTGCCAGTGAAGGCGGCCGCGGCGGAGCTGATTCCGGTGGGTCAGGTGATCGGCCTGCAATTATATCATGATCGGGTGACTGTGGCGGCCTATGACGATATTCTGGGCGGCACCGCCCGGAGTGCGGGACTGAAAATCGGCGACCAGATTCTACAGATCAATGGAAAAACCGTCGCCTGCGCCGAGGACGTGCGGGGCGCGCTGCAAAGCAGTCAGGGACAGATCACGCTGACAGTCAGCCGGGCGGGAAAGGAGCGGCAGCTCCGGTTTTCTCCGGCGAACACCGAGGACGGGCCGAAAATGGGCGTATTCTTGCGGCAGGGCATTGCGGGCATCGGCACCGTGACCTTTTACGATCCGGCCAGCGGCACCTTCGGGGCACTGGGTCACGGGGTCTGGGACAGCGAGGGTCTGCTGAAAATGACCCGGGGCAACGCCTTTGAGGCCACCGTGGCGGAAATCAAAAAGGGAAAGGCCGGCGATCCGGGGCAGCTCCGGGGCACGGCGGAATCGCCCATTCCCTTTGCCCCGCTGCTGAAAAATACCCCCCAGGGCGTGTTCGGCGTCAGCCCCCATCGCTGGCAGGGGGAAGCTTTTGCCACGGCGGATTACGAAAGCGTTCACACGGGGTCTGCTTCCATCCGGACCCAGATCGGCACCGACCAGCCCCGGGAGTATTCTGTGGAAATTTTGAAAATCTATCCCGAAACCCGGCCGGATCACCGGAATTTCCTGCTCCGGGTCACGGATCCCGACCTGCTCAGAGCCACCGGCGGCATTGTCCAGGGCATGTCCGGCAGCCCTATTTTGCAGGACGGCAAGCTCATCGGCGCGGTGACGCATGTTCTGGTCAATGACCCGACTACGGGCTATGGCATTTTTATCGACAATATGCTGGACGCGGCGGGGTAACAAAAACGCAGGGACGGCTATGCCGTCCCTGCGAGTCAGTTCAAATCCTGCAATTGCCGCGCCCAATCACTGCCGCCGTAGAGAACACGCAAAATAGTGACGGTGTGCCGATCTTTATCCGGGATATAGAAAACCAGATAATGATCCACAGACAGGATGCGCAGATTTCTGCCCTGCCATTTTGCGTCGTCATAGACCCGATACCGTTCCGGCATTTCGTTGAGAGACCGGATCGCCTTTTCCAGGCGGGCAAGCTGGCTGGCGGCGTTTTGCCGCGACTGCAAATCCCGCGCGATATATCGGGAAATGGACACCAGATCGGCTTTTGCGTTCTCGGTAAGCACTACGGCATAGCTCATAGGCCCAATTCCTTGTGAATATCCGCAAAAACTTCTTCTGCGGGGGCGGAACGTCCGGCAAGGGCATCCGCATATCCCTTTTCCAGCAGTGCGTCCAGCTGGGCTTTGGTTATTTTGCTTGCGTCCAGGGGCGGCTCCGGAAGCTTTACCGCAAAGGGCAGTCCGTTCTGAAGAATGATCTGCTTATAAAACATGGTAATGGCGTTGGAGGCCGGGATGCCCAGGGCGTTCAGAATCGTTTCCGCCTGTTCTTTGATCTCCGGCTCGATTCGCGCGTACAGGTTTGCGGACTTAGCCATGCAAAAAACTCCCTTCAAAATAGAATCTCTGGGAATAGTATACACCAATGTACGCACGATAGCAATACATTTTTACTCAGCTTCGCGCAAATCCAAGAAACCGGGTACCTTGGAAGGAGAGCTTTCCCTGATCTCCCTCGGCCAGCAGGCCGTACTCGCGTCCGGGCAGCAGAAGCTCCATTCGGTCGCCGCTTTCCACCTGGAAGGTGGCGTAATAGGAGGTGGAGGCGTGGCACTGGGTACCGTCGCTTCCGCCCTGGAAATGGGTCACGCTGGTTCGCTTGGCGACCACCGTCGCCGGGACGGTAAGCCTGGGGGACTGGTTGTTCTTATGCCACTGGCGCAGATTGCGGACAATTGTCACAATAATCATGACTGCCACAAGCACAAATGGAATCTTAAACAAAATCTGAAACAGGTCAAAGTCCATTCCGAAGCCTGGCATACGCACCCTCCGTTCCGTGTTGTTCTGACTTTTAGAATATCATAGTCTGCGAAGCGTGTCAAATTAAGATTTTCCGAAGATGCTACCGGTAAACTCTGAGGGAATGTTGTCGCTGTAATGCCCATTGACAATGTAGTGAAATTTACATATAATAATATTAGAATTTAGCTATATGGAGGCATGTCTATGAATATCCGCCCGTCTGCTGCCATCCGGCAGAACTACAACGAAATCGCGGAGCTTTGCCGGGGGACCCATGCTCCCGTCTATCTGACCAAAAACGGCGAGGGAGATTTGGTGGTTATGGACATTGACAGCTTCACTCATCGGGAAAAAATGCTGGCACTGCGGGAGCAGCTCCTGTCCGTGGAGGAAGACCGGCTTGCCGGGCGGAAGGGCTGCACCATCGACGAACTGGACAGCTACCTGGATGCGATCCTGAGTGAGGGCGGGAAATGAAATACACTGTCATTATTTCCGACCGAGCCAGGCAAATGCTGGGTCAGCACATTCGGTTCCTGGCCCAGGTGAACAGAAATGCTGCCGTGGAACTAAAAAAGCGATTTCTGGGAGAATTTCGCTCTTTGGAAGCGTTTCCCCAGCGATATCCCTTTTTCACCGGGGAGTTCATTCCGCCGAATAAGTATCACAAGCTGTACATTCAAAACTGGTTTCTGGTTCTCTATCAGATCAAGGACAGCGCAGTTTACGTCGATTGGATCGTGGACTGTCGGCAGGACTATCAGTGGCTCCTGAAATAAAGCAACCCCCGGAGCGTTCGCTCCGGGGGATTTTACGCCTTTATCAGACCGCTTCCTTCTCAAAATGTTCCTTCAGGAGCTTCAGCACCGTGGGAGCCAGCAGGAACACGGCCACCAGGTTGGGCACGATCATAAAGCCGTTGAAGGTGTCGGACACGTCCCACACCAGACCCAGATTCACCGTCGCGCCCACGATGGAAATCAGGGCGTAGGCGATGTTGAAGGGCAGGATGATCTTGCTTCCGAAGAGGAACTCGGCGCACCGGGCACCGTAGAGACCCCAGCCGATGATGGTGGAGAAGGCAAAGCAGCACATGGCCACGGCGGTGAAAATGGACACCCAGCCGCCGTAGACGGAAACGAAGCCGGAGATGGTCAGCTCCGCGCCGGCGGCCTGGCCGTAGGGTACAGACACGCCGCTGAGCAGGATTACCAGAGCCGTCATGGTGCAGATGACGATGGTGTCCATGAACACCTCGAAAATGCCGAACATGCCCTGCTTCACGGGCTTGCGGGTGTCGGCGCAGGCGTGGGCGATGGAGCCGGTGCCAAGGCCTGCCTCATTGGAGAAAATGCCCCGGGAAACGCCCTTCTTCATGCTCACAAAGAAGCTGCCCACAATGCCGCCGGTGACGGCGGAGGGCTGGAAGGCGCCCTCGAAGATGGCGGCGAAGACCGCCGGCACAGCCTGGACGCGCAGGGCGATGATGCCCAGTGCCAGGATGACGTACAACAGAGCCATCAGGGGCACCAGCTGCTCACTGACCCGGCCGATGCGCTTGATGCCGCCGATGAGGATCAGACCCACCACCAGGCAGATGACAATGCCGATGATGAGATTGCAGGCGGACACCTGAGCACTTGAGAGCAGATGGTAGTTCAGAAGCGGCGCGTTGATGGCGGCGGTGATGGTGTTGACCTGGGTGGCGTTGCCGGTGCCGAAGACGGCGAACACGCCGAACAGGGCGTAGGCGTAGGCCAGGGGCATCCACTTTTTGCCCAGACCGTTTTTGATGTAGTACATGGGGCCGCCCACCAGCTCGCCCCGGGCATTGCGCTCCCGGTAGTGGACGGCCAGAGTGACCTCGAAGAACTTGGTACACATGCCGAGCAACGCGGAAACCCACATCCAGAACACGGCGCCGGGGCCGCCGATGGCAATGGCGCCGGCCACGCCCGCGATGTTGCCCGTGCCCACGGTGGCGGCCAGAGCCGTACACACCGCCTGGAAGGGGGTGATGGCGCCGTCGCTGGCCTCCTTCTTTTTGAACATCCGGCCGATGGTGCAGCGCAGGGCATAGGGGAACTTGCGAATCTGCAAAAAGCCCGTGCGGAAGCTCAGGTACAGTCCCACGCCGATGATGCAGACCATGGCGGGAACACCCCAGATAAAATTGTTCAGTATGCTGTTGATTTTGACAAGCAGTTCCATAATTTCTCCTTCTTCTTCCGTGGGCATCCCGGAAAATTGCCATGCCGCGAGTGGCTTCCTGCAGGAATGAGGCGGCTGCACGCCCTTCTGCCCCGGCTGACCCAGAAAAATGAAATATGTGCCTACTATACATGAAGGAAGGACAAATGTCAATTGCACAGGGGATTTTTCTTGCTTCCGGGCAGGGGGTATGGTAAGATAGAAAAAGAAACGCCCCCACTGGGACGGAAAACAGAAAGGTCGGCTTAGCATATGGAAGAAAACAAGGAAACCCTGGAGCTTCTGCAAAAAATCGAGAAATCGAACCGGATTCAGGTCTACTCCGGCTACGTCCGCACGGGTCTTGTGCTCATCTGCACGGTGAGCATTCTGGTGCTGACGGCGCGGATCATGAAGCTCATGCCCCAGGTCAACGGAATTTTAGGCCAGGCGGAGCAGGCCATGGGTCAGATTCAGACGGTACTGGGCAATCTGGAATCCACCACCACCCAGCTGGCGAAGGTAGACCTGGCGGGCATGGTGGACAACGTGGACAGCCTGGTGGTCACCGGCCAGCAAAGCCTGGAGGAATCCATGGGCAAGCTGAACGGCGTGGATTTTGACGCGCTGAACCAGGCCATCAAGGACTTGGCGGATGTGATTGAGCCTTTGGCGAAAATGACACGGGTGCTTCGCTGACAATGCGTGCATGGGCTGGGCAGTGCTCGATACACCATTGGGTACAGGCTCGGTATCGATTTTGCGACGACGATCGTATAACGCATGTTATTGCGAGGAGGCCGGGAGCCGACGTGGCAATCCGTTCTCCCGAAAGTGGTTGTTGATGTGGGTACCTTATTTTTAGAATGCGGATTGCCACACCAGTGCTGCGACACTGGTTCGCAATGACATGCGTTACATGCGTTATTTGTGCGTTCCTATGAGACAAAACCTTCGGGCAAAGAAAAACCGGCGTGAGGCCTTTGCCTCACGCCGATACTTTTCACAGGTCAAGCTTCAGATCGTTTTCCCTGATCCAGCCCTTTTTGCGCAGAAGCGCGCAGAAGACCCAGCTGAGGCTAGCTGGCAGGACGAAGCAGATGAGAACCAGCCCCACCCAGTCCATGGGGGTGATGGCGGCCTTGGCTCCGCTGGCAACGTCATTGACCCAGCCGGTGTACACGCCGATCTGCCCCACAAAGCCGCAGGTACCCATGCCGGAGGACACGGCGGCACCGTTCATTTCCAGCTTGAACAGGCAGGTGGCCAGCGGCCCGGTGATGGCCGAGGCCAGCGTAGGCGGGATCCAGATCCTGGGATTCTTCACGATGTTGGGCATCTGGAGCATACTGGTGCCAACACCCTGGGCAACCAACCCGCCCCAGCGGTTTTCCCGGAAGCTCATAACGGCGAAGCCCACCATCTGGGCGCAGCAGCCGGCCACCGCCGCGCCGCCGGCCAGGCCTGTCAGGCTCAGAGCCGCGCAGATGGCGGCGGAGGAAATGGGCAGAGTCAGGGCAACGCCGATGACCACGCTGACGAGGATTCCCATGAAGAAGGGCTGAAGCACCGTGGCCCAGCGGACGAAGGTGCCGACGGAAGACGCCGCCGCGCCGATGGGCGCGGCCACCAGGTCGGAAACCAATATGCCCACGAGGACGGTGACGATGGGAGTCACCAAAATGTCGATTTTCGTCTCCTTGGATACCAGCTTGCCGCACTCGGCGGCCACAATGGCCACGAAGTACACGGACAGGGGGCCTCCGGCTTCGCCCATGGCGTTGGCGGCGAAGCCCACGGGAATCAGGGAGAAGAGGACCAGAGACGGGCAGTGGAGCGCGAAGCCGATGGCCACCGCGATGCCCGGACCCACCATGGCCGAGCACAGGCCGCCGATGGTGTAGCGCACCGCACCCTCGCCCTTGCCGATGGCGACGATTGCCTCCTGTAAGAAGGCGACGCCGAACTGGGTGCCGATGGTATTGAGAATGGTGCCCACCAGCAAGGTGCAGAACAGACCCTGAGCCATGGCTCCCAGCGCGTCAATGCCGTAACGCTGGAGGGTGAAGATCACGTCCTTGCGCCGGCAGAATTTTTTCCACGTTTCCATAGAGTCAACTCCCTCTTCAATATAATAACCGCATTATACCGCCGGGAAGGCCGTTTCTCAAGGGAAAAAGGAAAAACCCGGCATTTTTGGTGAATTTTGCCCGAAAAGCGGAAAAATACCCCTTGTTTTTCAGCAGGGGCGGGGTGGGGCGAAAGCAAAGAAATAACCCCCGGAAGCGGCTTCAGGCGGCTTGCCGGGGGTTATTTCCTGGAACAGTAGGGTTCAATCATTGGTTAACCTCGCTTTCTCGGATTGGGACGCTCTGCTGATTTTTGAATTGCTTCCGTTTCAATTCCTGGTTTGTGGTTCCTGAGAAATGTATGTGATCGGAAGAAAAGGAGGAGAGCCGTCCGTGGGTTCCGCCTGGATCGGGAACCCTGGGTGAACCGGATCATCGGTATCACCTCTTTGTACCTGAATATTATCATGGGACTGGGAAAAATACAAGATGGGATTCTGTCCAAAATAGTTTTTTATTTTCCGTACAAACCGGAGAAAAGAAGGGTTTTCACCAATTGATTGTTGACGAAACCCTGCTCGTGTGATACAATGATTCTGTTGGGCATCCCGACCGCCGGGGTCAGGATGCCCTGCCTGCTTTATGGGAGAATATGCCGTCAGCATGGGTTTCTCCGCCGCCAAGGAACATTTTGGTGAAGTGCATTAAAAATTGCGCCAACATAGAGCGGGAGTCGTGACATTGCACAAAAACCCGGCCGCTTTCTCATCAAAACGCCTGGATTTTTGCATGATTGGGTTGTATAAATCGCATGAATAAACGGAACATACCGAGATAGCCCGGAAATATTCCACTGCGTTTGCAATTTTATGCTTGCGAAATTGCAAAACGATGCTATAATGGAACCTATCCCACCCCCATAAAACGGGAAGATGAGCAATATAAGGAGGAAACGAAAATGAAAATGAAGAAGATGCTTTCCATCGCAATGGCAGCGGTTATGGCGGCTTCTCTTCTGGCCGGCTGCGGCGGCTCCGGCTCCACGACGAAAATGACCATGGGCACCGGCGGCACTGCCGGCACCTACTACGCCTTCGGCGGCGTGCTGGGTCAGTACATTAAAAATAAGGCCGGGATCGATGTGAACGTGGTTTCCACCGACGGCTCCAAGGCAAATATCGAGTCCATCGCCTCCGGCGACTATCAGCTGGGCACCGTCCAGTCCGATGTCATGGCCTACGCCTGGCAGGGAATCCGCTCCTTTGAGGGCTCCCCCATCCAGGACTTCCGGGTGGTAGGCGGTCTGTACGCCGAGCAGGTGCAGCTCATTACCATGGATCCCACCATCAAGTCCGTGGCCGACCTGGCGGGCAAGAGCGTTTCCATCGGTGCCCCCGGCTCCGGCGTGTACTTCAACGCCATGGACGTGCTGGGCGCCGCGGGTCTGACCGAGGACGACATCAAGCCCCAGTACCTGAGCTTTGCCGACAGTGCCGACGGCCTGAAGGACGGCAAGATCGACGCGGCCTTCATCGTGGCCGGCGCGCCCACCGCCGCCATCACCGAGCTGTGTACCACCAATGACGCGTACCTCGTACCCATCGACGGGGAGATCGCCGACAAGCTCATGGCCGACAATCCCTTCTATACCGTCTATTCCATCCCCGCCGGTACCTACAAGGGTCAGGAATCCGACGTGTCCACCGTCACCGTCAAGGCTACCCTGATCGTGACCAAGGATGCCAAGGAAGAGGATGTTTACAACCTGACCAAGGCCATCTTCGACAACGCCGATGCCATCGCCGCGGAGAACGGCAAGGGCAAGGAGCTGAGCATTGAGAACGCCACCACCGGCATGGCAGCCCCCTTCCACGTCGGCGCGGCCAAGTACTACACCGAAAAGGGCATTACCGTCGAGGCGCAGTAATTCCCAAAAAGCATATTGGCTGCGGCGAAATCTTCGCCGCAGCCATTGCCGGATTTTGTATTTCTAGGCGCAGAACCCAGGAAATGCCCGATTGGCAGGAGCATTTCCCGGATTCTGCCAACCATATTATCCCGGCATGGCGCGGTCTGGCAGCACGGGTCATACGGGGAAGGAGGAAGAGAAAATGGGATTCTTCAAGAAAAAAACGACCCCGGAGGAGCCGATGGATCTGGAAGCGGTCATGAAAAAATATGACCAGGAATCCAACGTCCGTCTCTGGGAGGGAAAGCCGAAAATCGCCGTGAATGCCGTTCTGGCGGTGTTTTCCCTGTTCTGCCTGTATGTGACTTTGTTTGCCAGCTGGCTGGAGGAGCTGCGGCTGACCACCTTCGTGGCCTGGATCGTACTCATCGGCATTCTGGTGTTCCCGGCCAAGAAGAGCCACCAGCGGGTCAACCACATTCCCTGGTACGACTGGATCATTATGATCGTGGGTACCGGCGCGTTTTTGTACTTTGCCTTCAACGCCAAGACCATCATCCAGCAGGGTACCAAGTTCGAGAACTACCAGATCGTCATCGGCATCCTGGGCGTGCTGGCTCTGGCGGAGGTCTGCCGCAGAAGCGTGGGTCTGCCCATTCTGATCATGGCCGGGTGCTTCCTGGTCTACGCCCTCACCGCCGGCCTTGCCAACCCCACCCTCTGGGGCAAGATCAAGTACATCATCCGATACCTCTTCTACAGCAAGGAGGGCATTCTCTCCACCCCCATTAACGTCTGCTCCAAGTTCATCGTGGTGTTCATCATTTTCGGTGCCTTCCTGGAGCGCACGGGCATCGCGGATTTCTTCATCAATGTGGCCAATTCCGTGCTGGGCGGTCTGTCCGGCGGCCCGGCCAAGGTGGCCGTGGTGGCAAGCGCGCTGCTTGGCATGGTGTCCGGTTCCTCCGTGGCCAACACCGTTGGCTCCGGCTCCGTGACCATCCCGCTGATGAAGCGCACGGGTTATAATTCCGAGTTTGCCGCTGCCACCGAGGCCTCCGCCTCCACCGGCGGCCAGATCATGCCCCCCATTATGGGCGCCGCCGCCTTCCTGATGGCAGACTATGTGCAGATTCCCTACAGCCAGATCGCCCTGAAGGCCATTCTGCCCGCGGTGCTGTACTTTGCCGGTATTTTCGTGGCGGTGCATCTGGAGGCCAAGAAGCTGGGACTGCGGGGTCTGAGCAAGGAGGAGCTGCCCAAGCTGCGCCCCCTGCTGAAAAAGGTCTATCTGCTGCTGCCTCTGATTTTGCTGGTATATCTTGTGAGCACCAGCACCCGGAGCATTCAGTACGCCGCGGCCATCGCCATTGTGGCGGCCATCGTCGTGTCCCTGTTCGATAGGGAAAGCCGGATCACCCCCAAGCGTCTGTTTGAGGCACTGGCCGCCGGTGGTCAGGGTACCATCACCGTGGCCGCCGCCTGCGGCATCGCGGGCATCATCGCGGGAACCATCACCATGACCGGCCTGGCCAATATTCTCATCAACGGCATCGTGACCCTGGCAGGCAATCAGGTGCTCATCGCGTTGTTTCTGACCATGGTGTGCTGCATCGTGCTGGGCATGGGCGTGCCTACCACGGCTACCTACTGCATCATGGCGGCTACCTGCGCCCCCATTCTCATCCGGATGGGCGTTCCCACCATTGCCGCCCACTTCTTCGTGTTCTACTTCGGCATCGTGGCCGACCTGACCCCGCCCGTGGCTCTGGCGGCCTACGCCGGCGCGGCCATCGCCCAGGGCAGCCCCATGAAGACCGCCGTCACGGCCACCAAGCTGGCGGTTGCCGCCTTCATCGTGCCCTATGTGTTTGCCCTGAATCCGGCACTGCTGTTCGTGAACACCAACGTCTGGGGCGTTATCAGCATCAGCGTGACCTCTTTCATCGGCATTTTCGCGGTGTCCGCCGCCCTGGAAGGGTATCTTCGCACCCATATGACCTGGTATCAGCGGCTGATCTGCTGCGTGGGCGGCCTGATGCTCATTTTCCCCGGTACCGTCACGGACGCGGGCGGCCTTCTGCTGGTGGGCGTTGTGTTCCTGATGCAGTACCTGGAAAGCAGGAAGACCGGAGCTGTGAAGGCCTGACAAAAAGCGTAAATTCCGGGAAACAGATTGTAGGGGCGGCCATTGGCCGCCCACCTTTTCCGCACCGAAATAGAAGGTGTCATTGCGAACCAGCGTGATGCTCCGCGCAGCGAATCTAAAATCATAATGATTGCCGTTGGCAGTCATACCATAATTTATCGATGTCACTGGTGTGGCAATCCGTTTTCTCCGTCCCCCTTGTCCCCCCTATGGTAGTGCCATCAGGGGAAGGCGTGAGGAACGGATTGCCACGTCGGCCGCTGGCCTTCTCGCAATGACATCGTATCTTTCAGGCTTTTTTCAGCAGACGCACCCATAGCAAGCCGAAGTATTCTGACGCGGTTCGTTAGGGCGGTCGGGGGGTACTTAGGGGGGCGGCTTTTCGGCAG
>ERZ808262.273-NODE-273-length-31998-cov-3.988479_pt1 | contig 31998 bp, 29 predicted proteins | sample MGYA00520895_ERZ808262 | MGnify/ENA primary metagenome ERZ808262 (study PRJEB31516, sample SAMN03275588) | gut metagenome | biome: mammalia-associated habitat; material: feces | host: Papio cynocephalus | place: Kenya | collected 2012-08-02 ... | reverse complement strand
GTCTTGTAATGACGTTCCTTGGCGAGGCGTCGACCAACTGGGGCTATATGATGGCTGCAAGCATTGTCGCGGCACTGCCAGTCACGGTCATATTCGTATTTTTGCAGCGGTACTTCATCCAGGGTCTGACAGCGGGCGCAGTAAAGGGTTAAGGAGTCTCTGGGCAAATCGGCAAGGGCTGTAAGCGGGAGCGTTTTCGAGCAAGCGGTGCTTGCCCTCCGAATATCAGAATGGCGGTATATCATATAGTTTGAAAAGAAAGAGCCAAAATTTTCTGTACTGAAGTTACAGAAAATTTCGGCTCATTTCTGAAAGTGAAATGCCCCTCAGAAAGGAATGACAATGGATTTGACGTGTAGGACGTCGAAACTTGCGAACAGAAGTTGCTTGCTTTTCCGCGGATATATGGACAGATGCGGCTGAAAAGTGCTGAACAGACACGGAAGTCCTGTATGCCGTGGGATGTATACAGGACTTTTTCTTCTGCTTTCATCCTAAATTCCTGCGGAATTAACCTGAATTCCCACTGGGGAACCTCTGAATCAATCGTCTGCGCACTTTGACGGATCCATTCCGCCAATTCTGCGGTTGAAAAGTTCAGAATATGCCGTATTCCCTCGCGTTTCAAACCCTGACTTGACGAAAAATCTCTCGTCGAATCTGCTTGCCAAATTATGCGGTGCCCCACAGGGCAGTCCCATGGTTTCCCTGCCTTGCCTGAGAACTGAGTTCCTCGCAGTCAGCTCCTGCCGATTTCATCAGCACTTTCCCTTATGCGAAGCACCGCCCTGGCTGCCATTGCAGTCAGGGCGGTGCTTCGCACATATTTACTTGCCGGGCTTGAAGGAGTCCTTCAGGCTCACAGACCGGTTGAATACCAGATGTTCCGGGCTGGAATCCTTGCTGTCCGGGCAGAAGTAGCCCAGCCGCATGAACTGGAAGCTCATGGGAGCCTTGGCGTTCTTCAGGGAGGCCTCCACCTTGCAGCCGGTGAGGGTTTCCAGGGAGCCGGGGTTCAGGCAGGCCAGGAAGTCCTTGCCGGAGGCGTCGGGGTCGGGATCGTTAAAGAGATTGTCGTACTGCCGAACCTCCGCGTCCACAGCCGTAGCCGCGTCCACCCAGTGAATGGTGGCGCCCTTGACCTTCCGGCCGTCGGCGGGGTCGCCGCCCCGGGAGTCGGGGTCATAGGTGGCCAGCACCTCGGTGACGCTGCCGTTTTCATCGGTGACACAGCCGGTGCACTGAATCAGGTAAGCGCCCTTCAACCGGCACTCCGGGCCGTCGGGGTACAGCCGCTTGTACTTGGGGATGGGCTGAGCCAGGAAGTCGTCGGCCTCGATCCACAGATTCCGGGAGAAGGTGACCTCCCGGGTGCCGTCCTCAGGGCGGTTGGGGTTATTCTCCACGGTGACGGTCTCACTCTTGCCCTCGGGATAGTTGGTGATGGTCAGCTTCACGGGCTTCAGCACCGCCATAACCCGCTGGGCGGTTTCATTCAGGTCTTCCCGCAGGCAGAACTCCAGGAAGGCGTAGGGGATGGTGTTGGGGCTTTTGGCCACGCCCACCCGCTCGCAGAAGTTCCGGATGGAGGCGGGAGTGTAGCCCCGGCGGCGCAGGCCGCACAGGGTGGGCATCCGGGGATCGTCCCAGCCGGAGACGTAGCCGTTTTCGACCAATGCGCGCAGCTTCCGCTTGGAGAGCACCGTGTGGTCAATGCCCAGCCGGGCAAACTCGATCTGCCGGGGATGGCTGTGCACGGACACATGCTCCACCACCCAGTTGTACAGGGGCCGGTGATTCTCGAATTCCAGGGAGCACAGGGAATGGGTAATGCCCTCCAGAGCGTCCTGAATGGGGTGGGCAAAGTCGTACATGGGATAGATACACCACTTGTCTCCCTGACGGTGGTGGTGCATATGGCGAATCCGATAGATTACCGGGTCACGCATGTTGAAGTTGCCGGAGGCCAGGTCGATTTTCGCCCGAAGGGTGTACCGGTTATCCTCGAATTCCCCGGCACGCATCCGGGCAAACAGGTCAAGGCTCTCCTCAATAGGCCGGTCCCGGTAGGGGGAGACGGCGGGGGTATTCAGGTCACCCCGGTACTCCTTGAACTGCTCGGGGGTCAGCTCGCACACATAGGCCAGACCCTTCCGGATAAGCTCCACGGCGTACTCGTAGTCCTTCTCAAAGTAATCGGAGCCGAAGAAGAACCGGTCGCCCCAGTCGAAGCCAAGCCAGTGGATATCCTCCTGGATGGCCTCCACGAACTCCACGTCCTCCTTGGTGGGGTTGGTGTCGTCCATGCGCAGATTGCACAGGCCGTTGTATTTTTCCGCGGTGCCGAAGTCGATGCACAGAGCCTTGCAGTGGCCGATGTGCAGGTAGCCGTTTGGCTCCGGCGGGAACCGGGTGTGGACGGTCATCCCGGCAAACCGGCCGCCCGGGGCAATATCCTCATCGATGAACGCGTGGATAAAATTCTTGCTTTCTGTCATTTCTGCCATATCCGGACATCCTCTCTTCTGTTGGTTTTATAATATTGTGTCATTATACCCGATTCCCGGAAAATTTGCAACCAAAAATCCAGACAAACTCCGCACCTTTGCGCGTTTATCCTTGTGCAGGATTACAAGAATGCTTTCCTGCTTTTTCCAACAGCCGGAAAAGCCGCTGCCGGAGAGAATCGATGAGAAGGGAAATCAGGGTAAATACAGCCGCCGTCAGTACCACATGCACACCGATTTCCGCAGGCGGTAGGGAAGCCCAGGAAGCAAAGTGCCCTCCCATATAGCCAAACCACACGAAATGCTGGGTGTTGATCAGATATACCGCAAAAGCACCAGGTGCGGCAAAAGCGGCAAACTTCCGCAATGGCTTGCCTGGCCGCAGTTGGGAGAACAAAACGGTATACAGGATGGCAATCAGCAGGTGGCCGGGGAATATATAGGTGTCTACTACCAGTGCGCTTTCAGAGCGCAGAGGATAGCACCACCAGGCGGATAAATTGCGCATTACAAACGCAATCAGGAATACACCAACGATACCAAGGAAGGCGGCGGCTGGGCGAATGCGGCAGCCAAGGCCGGTTTTTCGAAGAATGGCTCCCACAATGTAGAGAATCATCAGCCAAGTGAAGGAATACCCGCCGTTGCAGATGAAAAGCCCCAGATAAACTTCCAATGTGGTAAATCCGAAAACAATCAGTGCCAGCAGCATCAGCAGATATTGATTGTCCAGATTGCGTACCGCAGCATTCAGAAAGGGAATCAGAAAAAAGACCGCGGTATACCCGGTGAAGTACCAGCTCTTATGGGCAAGAAGCGGGAAGCAGGAGGTCAAAAGATTGGAAAGTCTTGCGCTGTCTGGACGCAGCCATAGGGTCAGCAAGGTGAGAAGCAGGTTGTAAAAGACCACCTCTCCCCACAAGCGCAGATAGTTTTTGATTTTCAGGGGTCGAGCTTCCTCCGTATAGCTCACAAAGCCTGTAATGATACCGAAAATATTGACTGCACAGTAGCACCACATGGACAGGGCGTTGCACAAAAGTGTCTGGCGTACGCCACTTGCGGCAGCCTGCAGGCCTCCAATCCCGAGAATGTGAAGAATAATAGCGTAAAAAGCGGCAACAACCCGCAGAAGGTCAATGCCAATATTTCTTTTGGTGTTGGTATTACTAACGTGAAGCATATTCTGAAATCCTTCTGACCGATCATTACAAAACCAAAGTTATCATATCATAGGGAAAAACGAAATGCAACAATAGAAGAATGTGAAAAATGCAAAAACAAATGAAGAAATCTGAAAATTATGGTTGTCAATTTGCCGTTCTTATATTAAAATAGACGGGACATAACAAGAAGGAGCGTAGATGCAATGTCTGATAGGAAGTATCGGCGGATTCTGCTGAAGCTCAGCGGCGAGGCTCTGGGCGAGGGCATTTCCGACAATGTGGCGGTAGGCCTGGATTTCTTCAAGATTCACGCCGTGTGTGAGGTGATCCGTCAGTGCCACGATCTGGGCGTGCAGATTGGTCTCGTCATCGGCGGCGGTAATTTCTGGCGGGGCGTGAAGAACGGCAGCGGGAAAATGCAGCGTTCCCACGGGGACGCCATGGGGATGCTGGCAACGGTTATGAATGCCATCGCCGTGGCGGACGTGCTGGGACAGCACGGGCTGGATGCCAGGGTGCTCAGCGCGGTGGAAATGAATAAGTTTGCCGAGTACTTTACCCGGGATCGGGCAGACCGTTACCTGAACGAGGGTAAGGTGGTTATCTTTGCCGCAGGCACCGGCAATCCCTATTTCTCCACCGACACTGGCGCGGTGCTCCGGGGCGTGGAAATTGAGGCCGACGCGGTGCTCATGGCCAAGAACATCGATGCCATCTATTCCGCTGATCCTCACAAGGATCCGAATGCCGTCCGCTACAGCCACCTGACCTATGACAAGGTGCTGGCCGATCACCTGAAGGCCACCGACAGCACCGCCATGACCCTGGCCATGGACAACCGTATGCCCATGGTGTGCTTCGCCCTGAATCCCCCGGAAAACATCCTCCGCGTCGTCCGCGGAGAAGAAATCGGAACCACTGTTACCATCTAAGGAGGACAAATCAATGAGCGTGGATTTTAAGGAATTCGCAAGAAGAATGGACAAGACTCTGGAGCACCTGGAGGAGGACTTCGGCTCTGTCCGGGCCGGTCGTGCCAACGCCAAGGTTCTGGATCGGATCACCGTGGAATACTATGGCAGTGAGACGGCTCTGAACGGCGTTGCTACCATCTCTACGCCCGATGCCCGGACGCTGGTGATCCAGCCCTGGGATACCAAGCTTCTGAAGGATATCCAGAAGGCCATCCAGCTGTCCGACCTGGGTATCAATCCCCAGAACGACGGCAAGGTTATCCGGCTGGTGTTCCCCCAGCTGACCGAAGAGCGCCGTAAGGAGCTGACCAAGCAGGTCAAGAAGTACGCCGAGGATGCCAAGGTGGCCATGCGCAATGTCCGCCGGGACGGCATGGACTATGTGAAGAAGCTGAAAAAGAACAGCGAGATCACCGAGGACGACCAGAAGAAAGCGGAGAAGGACTTGCAGGATCTTCTCGATAAGAGCATCAAGCGGGTGGATTCCGCCCTTGCCGTCAAGGAAAAGGAACTGATGTCCATCTGACGAGACAAAAAGCGTTGGGGGTGCCCTGCACCCCCAACGTATGGCGGAAACTCTGAATAAATCGTCTGCGGCTGGACAACGGATCTTTTTCCCTATCCGCGCAGTTCCGAAAGCGGAAAATACACAAAGTATACCTCCGCTTTTGGAACCTTCGGCTAGAGAAAAACTTCTCGTTGCCAGCTCTTGCCGATTTAATCAGAGCTTCCGGTGTATATCTGACAGAAAGAGGTGCTTGCCTTGGCACTTTCCGATAAGCCCACACCGCCCCGGCACATTGCCATCATCATGGACGGCAACGGCCGCTGGGCCAAGAAGCGGGGTCTGCCCCGGACCGCCGGACACGCCGCGGGAGCGGAGGCCTTCCGGCGGATCGCAAATTATTGCCGCACCCTGGGCGTGGAATATCTGACGGTCTACGCCTTCTCCACGGAGAACTGGAAACGCTCTGCCGACGAGGTCGCGGGGATTATGAAGCTGCTGCGCCGGTATCTGGAGGAAGCCCTCCGGGATATGGAGAAAAACCGGGTTCGGTTCTGCTTCTTCGGCGACCTGTCCCGGCTCAGCCCGGAGCTGCAGGCTTTGTGCGACCGGGCGGCCCGGCAGAGCGAGGACTATGACGTGCAGGTGAATTTCTGCCTGAACTACGGCGGCCGGGAGGAGATCGTCCAGGCGGCCCGGCGGTTTGCCCAGGATGTTCAGGCGGGCGTCCATAAACCGGAGGAGCTCAGCGAGGAGCTGCTGTCCACTTATCTCTACTCGGCGGAGGTTCCCGATCCGGAGCTGATTATCCGACCCTCCGGGGAAATGCGCATCAGCAATTTTCTGCTGTGGCAGTCCGCCTATTCCGAATATGTATTTATGAATGTGCTGTGGCCTGATTTTTCTCCCAGCGATCTGGATCAGGCCATTGAAGAATATCACCGGCGCAACCGCCGTTTTGGAGGAGTATAAAGACATATGAAAACCCGTGTCATTTCTGCGGCGGTGCTGGTACCGATTCTGTTTCTGATTGTTCTGGTGGCTCCGATCAGCGCGGCGGCGACAATCCTGGGCATTCTGCTTGCCATTGCCGCCTATGAGCTGTTGTACCGGACGGGACTTGTGAAGCAGCCCCGGCTTGTGATTTATTCCTCCGTCATGGCCTTTGTTATTTCCATGTGGAGCTATTTTGAGGCGGTGCGCGCCTATTTTGTGCTGCTTTTAATGGCCTTTTTCATGCTGATGCTGGCGGAAATGATGATGGATCATATCAAGGTGCGCTTTGAGACCGTCAGTATGTGTTTTGCGGGCGGCGTGATGATTCCCTACTTTCTGACGGCACTGATCCGGATTCTGACCATGAATATCGGAAGATATGTAATTCTCATTCCCTTCATTGTGGCCTTCATGAACGATGCCGGTGCCTATTTCGTGGGGGTGCGCTTCGGAAAGCACAAGCTGGCTCCCGTGGTCAGCCCCAATAAGACCATCGAGGGGGTCTTCGGCGGCCTGGCCGGGGCTATGATCGGTATGCTGCTGTATGCTCTGATTCTGGATTTTCCCCTGAAATTCGAGGTCAATTACCTGATAGCTCTGCTTTATGGTCTGCTGGGTTCCGCCGTGGGCACCTTCGGCGATCTGTGCTTTTCCATCATCAAACGGCAGACCGGTATCAAGGACTACGGCAACCTGATCCCCGGCCACGGCGGCGTGCTGGATCGGTTTGACTCTCTGTCCATGGTAGCCCCCCTTATGGAGGCACTGCTGCTGCTCCTGCCTCTGGTGGAGATGTAAGGAGGCTGCTTTTATGGTCAAATGCGTCAGCATTCTTGGCTCCACCGGCTCCATCGGCCGGCAAAGCCTGGATATCATCAGCCGCCTGCCGGGACTGCGGGTGGCGGCGCTTACTGCCGGCTCCAGCGTGGAGCGGATGGCCGAACAGTGCCGTACTTTCCGCCCCGCACTTGCGGTCATGGCCACGGAGGAGGCGGCCAAAGAGCTGAAAGCCAGGATTGAAGACCTTCCCATCCGGGTAAACTGGGGGCAGGAGGGCCTGCTGGAGGCGGCTTCTTTGCCGGAAGCGGACTGCGTTATCACTGCCGTGGTGGGCATGGTGGGTCTGAAGCCTACCCTTGCCGCCATCCGGGCGGGCAAGCGCATCGGCCTTGCCAACAAGGAGACCCTGGTCTGCGCCGGGGAGCTGGTCATGGCAGAAGCTCAGAAGTATCACGCGGAAATCGTTCCCGTGGATTCCGAGCATTCGGCTATTTTCCAGTGCCTCATGGGCTGCCACGACAAAAAGGAGATCAAGCGGCTGATCCTGACCTGCTCCGGCGGCCCCTTCTTCGGCATGACCCGGGAGCAGCTTCACTGCGTTACCAAGGCGGATGCCCTGAAGCACCCCAACTGGAAAATGGGGGCGAAAATCACCGTGGACTGCGCCACTCTCATGAACAAGGGGCTGGAGGTCATCGAGGCCATGCGGCTGTACCGGGTGCCCCTGGAGCAGGTGGACGTGGTGATCCACCGGCAGAGCGTTGTCCATTCCATGGTGGAATTTACCGATGGAGCCATCCTGGCGCAGATGGGCACCCCGGATATGCGCCTGCCCATTCAGCTGGCTCTGACCTACCCGGAGCGGATTCCCTCTCCGGTGGAGCCGCTAAACCTTCTCACCTGCGGCAGCCTGACCTTCCAGAAGCCGGATGCGGAGAATTTCCCCTGCCTCCGGCTGGCCAGGGACTGCGCCAGGCTGGGGGGAACTGCCTGTCCGGCCATGAACGGCGCCAATGAGGAGGCGGTTGCCAGGTTCCTCCGGGATGAGATCGGCTTCTATGACATCTACCGGCTGGTTTCTCAGGCGGTGGAGAAGACACCCTTCCTGCAAAATCCTTCTCTGGAGGAAATTCTGGAAGCAGACCGACTGGCTCGGACGGCGGTGCAAGACCTTTTCCAACGTTAAGCGAGGCAATTTATGAGCGTTCTTTTTGCGATTCTCCTGTTCAGTATGCTGATTTTTGTTCACGAGCTGGGTCATTTCGCGGCAGCCAAGCTGTCCGGCGTCCAGGTCAACGAGTTTTCCATGTTCATGGGGCCGGCTCTGTGGTCGAAGAAAATCGGCGAAACCCTGTATTCCATTCGTCTCATCCCCATCGGCGGCTACTGCGCCATGGAGGGCGAGGACGGGGACAGTGACAATCCCCATTCCTTTGGTCATGCGGCCTGGTGGAAGCGGCTGATCATCTTAGCCGCCGGGGCGGCCATGAATTTTCTTGTGGGCGTGCTGATTATGGTGGCCATTTATCTGCCTGCCAAACAGGTGGTTGTGCCGGTGATCAGCAGCTTTGAAAGCTTTGCTACCATCAATGGTGCGGACGGCCTTCAGGTGGGGGACAAAATCCTGGAGCTGGACGGAGAAAAAATCTATGTCCAGTCGGATTTTTCCATGCTGCTGAACCTTAACCCCAGCCAGACCCACGACCTGGTGGTTCTCCGGGACGGCCGGAAGGTGACATTGAAGGATCTGCGGATGGAAACCCACACCGTCACCGACGACAGCGGAGTCACCCGGAAGCTTTACGGCATGAATTTTACGGTGGAGCCTTTGAACTTTGCCGGAAAGATTCAGTATGCCTGGAATCAGAGCCTGGACACCGTGCGCCTGGTTCGGCTGAGCCTGCAAATGCTGGTCAGCGGCAAGGCGGGACTTGGAGACATGACCGGCCCCGTGGGCATTGTTCAGCAGATGACCGTGGTGGCGGACGAATCGGCCAGCCGCCGGGAGGCTCTGATGAACATGCTGTACTTCGGCGGCTTCATTGCCATCAACCTGGCGGTGATGAACCTGCTGCCCTTGCCTGCCCTGGACGGCGGCCGGATCGTGTGCGTGGTCATCACCACCGCCGTGGAGGCCGTCACCCGGAAGAAGATCAACCCCAAGTACGAGGGGTATCTGCATGGCGCGGGCATGATTTTGCTCATGGCTCTGATGGCGGTCATCATGTTCAAGGATATTTTTATGTTATTCAGAGGATAATGCTATGACAAGACAGATTCTGGTGGGTGGCGTGCCCATCGGCGGCGGTGCCCCGGTGGTCATCCAGTCCATGCTCAACACCAAAACCACGGACGTGGAGGGAAGTCTCCGGCAGATTCGTCAGCTGGCGGCGGCGGGCTGTCAGATCGCCCGGCTGGCCGTGCCCAACCGGGAGGCGGCAAGAGGCTTTGCCGAGATTTGCAAGGAAAGCCCTCTGCCATTGGTGGCGGACATCCACTTTGACTATCAGCTGGCCATCGCCGCCGCGGAAGGCGGTGCCAGCAAAATCCGCATCAACCCCGGCAACATCGGCGGGGAGGATCGGGTGAAGGCCGTGGTGGCCGTGTGCAAGGAAAAGCATATCCCCATCCGCATCGGCGTCAACGGCGGCAGCCTGGACAAGCGGCTGCTGGAAAAGTACGGCCATCCTACGGCGGAGGCACTGGTGGAAAGTGCCTTCGAGCATCTGGAGCTGCTGGAAAAGCAGGGCTTCTATGACACCTGCGTGTCCATGAAGTCCTCCACTGTGCCCACCATGGTGGCGGCTGCCCGGCTGTTCCGCTCCAGGTGCGATTACCCGCTGCACATCGGCGTGACGGAGACCGGCCCGGTGAAGCAGGGACTTATCAAGTCCGCCATGGGCATCGGCGCGCTGCTGCTGGACGGCATCGGCGACACCATCCGGGTGAGCCTGACCGATGATCCGGTGCAGGAGGTCTACGCTGCCAAGGATATTCTCAAGGCCGCGGGACTGCGCAAGGAGGGCGTGAACATCGTTTCCTGTCCCACCTGCGGCAGAACCCGGATCGACCTGATCGGCCTGGTGAACCGGGTGGACGAAGCCCTGCGGGATTGCCAGAAGCCCATCACCGTAGCGGTCATGGGCTGTGTGGTCAACGGCCCCGGGGAAGCCCGGGAAGCGGACATCGGCATTGCCGGCGGCGACGGCTGGGGGATGCTCTTCGAGCACGGTCAGCAGGTGGAAAAGCTTCCCTACGACGAGCTGCTGCCCGCCCTTCTGCGGCGCATCGAAGCCATGTAATTTGTTGATTTATGGAACAGAAAGTCTACTTATTTCAGATGTTTCCGGATTATGAGCCGCCTGAGGCACTGGCACCAGTGCTATCTCAGGCGGCTATCGCCGCCGCGGACATTTCTGCCGAGGCCGGGAGCGTTCATGTGGTGGTGCATTCGGAAAGCTACATCCCCCAGCGGATTCTTGACCAGGCGGCCAGGGAGATTTCCTCCCTCTATGGCCTTCGCCGGATGAACCTGACGGCTACCCACCCGGCCTCGGAATTGCAGAAAATTGAGCCGGAGGAGCTCCGGGACTTGTTTGTGATGCACGATTCCATGGCTCGGGGGTCTCTTGCCGGAGCCAGGTGGGAGTGGGAGGGGGAGAAGCTGACCATTCGCCTGGCGGCCAACGGGAAGGCGGCTCTGCTGGAGCATGTCCCGGCGGTTCAGCAGAATCTCCGGGAGCGGTTCGCCGCACCCGTGACCATTGCCATTGAGACCGGCAGCGAGCTGGAGGGCAAGGCTCTTATGGATGCCATGCAGACCCTCCGGGAGCAGACCATCCGCAAAATGCCCGCCGCCGCTGCTGCCCATCCGGAAAAGCGGGAGGAAAAGGCGCAGCCCCAGAGTGAGACCTTCTACGGCAAGCCCTTCCGGGGGCCTGCCGTTCCCATGAAGGATCTGACCATGGACATGGGTACGGTGATCGTAGAGGGTCGGGTCTTCAACGTGGAGCACAAGGAGCTGAAAAAGCGCAACGCCTATGTGGTGAAGTTCGACATGACGGACAATACCAATTCCGTGCGTATCAGCCGCTTCATGGAGGCAAACGAGGCAAAGCCCATCTTAGAAAATGTGGCGGTAGGCTCGGTGCTTCGGGTTCAGGGGCGGCTCATTGAGGATCGGTTCGAGAACGAAATGGTACTCAAGCCCTACGCCATGGAGCCAGGCTCCCTGCCCAAGCGGCAGGACAAGGCGGCGGGGGCAAAACGGGTGGAGCTGCATCTGCATACTACCATGTCCAACATGGACGCTCTGACCCCCACGGATGCGGCCATCAAGCAGGCGGCGGCCTGGGGTCATCGAGCCATCGCCATCACCGACCACGGCTGCTGTCAGTCCTTTACCGATGCCCTGCACTGCGTGGAGGGGAAGAAGCCGCCCAAGGTGGCGGGCACCGACGAAACAATCAAGATTCTCTACGGCTGTGAAGGATATTATGTCAACGATGTGGACGACCGGATCGTTGTCCACGGGGACAAGGACATGGATTTCCACCAGGAATTCGTGGCCTTTGACCTGGAGACCACTGGCCTTTCCTCCCGGGACGACCGGATCATTGAGATCGGCGCAGTGATTTTGAAGGACGGCCAGGAAATGAGCCGCTTCCAGACCTTCGTTGACCCGGGGCGGCATCTGGAGCGGAAGATCGTGGAGCTGACGGGTATTACCGACGAAATGCTCCAGGGTGCTCCGAAAATTGAGGAAATTCTTCCCAAATTTCTGGAATTTGTGGGAGATCGGGTGCTGGTTGCCCACAATTCCGACTTCGACACCGGCTTCATCCGGGCGGCGTGCGAGCGTCAGGGCCTGCCCTACACCTACACCGCCGCCGACACTCTGATTTTGTCCCAGAATCTATTGCAGCACCTGAGCAAATTCAAGCTGGACATTGTATCCAATGCCCTGAGCCTGCCGGACTTCAACCACCACCGGGCGGGGGACGACGCCATGACCTGCGGCCTCATCATGACGAAGCTCATGGCAATGCTGGAGGAGGAGTACGACATCCACACCCTGCAAACCATCAACCCGGCCATGGTGAAGCTCCGCTCCGGGGGCCGGATCAACGACCGGCAGGCTCGGCACATTATCCTCTTTGCCAAGAACCAGGTGGGGCTGCGGAACCTCTACCACCTGATCTCCAATTCCAACCTGAAGCACTTCCGCCGGGTACCCCGGATTCCCAAATCGGAGCTGCTGGAAATGCGGGAGGGGCTTATCATCGGCACTGCCTGCGAGGCCGGTGAGCTGTTCCAGGCCATTCTCGACCGGAAAAGCCACGACGAACTCAAGCGCATTGCCTCCTTCTATGATTTCCTGGAGGTGCAGCCTCTTGCCAATAACCGGTTCATGCTGGATAACGAAAAGTACGAGGCCAAGACCGACGAAGACCTCCGGAACTACAACCGGAAAATCGTCCAGCTGGGCGAGGAGCTGGGAAAAATGGTGGTTGCCACCGGCGACGTTCACTTCCTGAATCCGGAGGACGAGATTTTCCGGCATATCCTGCTTGCGACCAAGGGCTTTGCCGACGCGGACAAGCCCATGCCCCTCTATTTCCGCACCACCGATGACATGCTGGCGGAATTTTCCTACCTGGGCGAAGAGAAGGCCTATGAAATCGTGGTGGAGAATCCCAATAAGATCGCCGATATGTGCGAGACCATGCGCCCGGTGCCCCACAACCTGTTCGCCCCGAAAATCGAAAACTCCGTGGAAGACCTGAAAAGCCTGGTCTACGGCAAATTCCACCGGCTCTACGGGGACAATCCCCCGGAGGTGTTCAGTAAGCGTTTGGAAACGGAGCTTCACGACATCATCTCCTGCCACTACGATGTGATTTACATGTCTGCCCAGAAGCTGGTGCAGAACTCCCTGGAAAACGGCTATCTGGTTGGCTCCCGTGGCTCCGTTGGCTCGTCCATCGTTGCCTACATGTCCGGCATCACCGAGGTTAACTCCTTCCAGCCCCACTACCGCTGTCCCAACCCGGAATGCAAGTACACGGAGCTGAAGGTGCCGGAGGGCTTCAACTGCGGGGCTGACCTTCCGGACGCGGTGTGCCCCAAGTGCGGCACGAAAATGGAGAAGGACGGCTTCAACATCCCCTTCGAGACCTTCCTGGGCTTTGGCGGCGACAAGGTGCCGGATATCGACCTGAACTTCTCCGGCGAGTACCAGTCCAAGGCTCACGCCTACTGTATCTCCATGTTCGGCTCGTCTCATGTGTTCCGGGCGGGCACCATCGGCACGGTGGCGGAGAAAACCGCCTTCGGCTACGTGAAAAAGTACCTGTCCGAGCGGGGCAAAACCGCCTCCCGGGCGGAGGAAGCAAGGCTTGCTACCGGCTGCGTGGGTGTCCGCCGCACCACCGGTCAGCACCCCGGCGGCCTGGTGGTCATCCCTCAGGAGAACGAAATCTGGGATTTCTGCCCGGTGCAGCACCCGGCGGACGACCCCAATTCCGATCAGATCACCACCCATTTTGAATACCACTCCATGGAGGAGAACCTGCTGAAGCTGGACATGCTGGGTCACGACGACCCCACCATGATCCGGATGATGGAGGACATGACCGGGGTGGATGCCAAGACCATTCCCCTGGACGATAAGGACACCATGTCCATTTTCACCTCCTCCAAGGTTCTGGGCTATGAGGACGACCCGATCTTAGGCCCCACCGGTGCCGTGGCCATTCCGGAGTTCAATACCCGGTTCACCCGTGGGATGCTCATGGACACCATGCCAACCCGGTTTGATACCCTGGTGCGGCTGTCCGGCTTCTCCCACGGCACGGACGTGTGGCTGGGCAACGCCAAAGACTTAATCACTTCCAAAACCGCAACCGTTGACTCAACCATCGGCTGCCGTGACGACATCATGCTGTACCTCATCTCCTGCGGTATGCCGGAAAAGCGTTCCTTCAAAATTATGGAGGCCGTCCGGAAGGGCAGGGGACTGCCGGACGGGGCGGAGGCGGAGATGGTGGCCGCGGGGGTGCCGGACTGGTACATCGGCTCCTGCAAGAAGATCAAGTACCTGTTCCCCAAGGCTCACGCCGTGGCCTACGTTATGATGGCCTTCCGGATTGCCTGGTTCAAGGTGCACCACCCCCTTCCCTTCTACGCGGCCTATTTCTACCGCAGAAGCCAGAAGGGCGGCTTTGACGCGGTGATGATGACCGGCGGCAAGGAGGCGGTGATGGCCAACATCCAGGCCATCGACAGCAACGAGGAAGCCACCGCCAAGGATGAAGATCTGCTGACCACCCTGGAGGTGGTGTACGAATTCTATCTGCGGGGCTTCAGCTTTGCCCCCATCAGCATTTACGACAGCCACGCCATTCAGTTTCTCATCAAGGATGGGAAAATCCTCCCCCCCTTCGTGGCCATCTCGGGCCTGGGCGAAAGCGCGGCCTGGGATCTGATGGAGGGCAGAAAGGGCAAGACCTTCCTGTCCATCGAGGAAGTGGCCGCCGCCTGCCCCAAGGTCTCCAAGACCCACATGCAGATGCTGAAAGATGCCGGTGCCTTCGGGGATCTTCCCGATACCAGCCAGGTCAGCTTCTTCTGACGCCAAAAGGCCTCGGTGCGAAAAACGCACCGAGGCCTTTCCCTATGTCAGAGAGGGAACCGAAAATCGTGTTATTGCGAACCCGTGGCCGATGTCACTGGTGTGGCAATCCCCCCGGCCATTCCGGAAGCCCTCAATAGAATCCGTAGGGGTCGATGCCCTCATCGACCCGTTTTCATCCATTGACGGCCTTTACCGGCGGGTCGATGAAGGGCATCGACCCCTACAAAAAAGAATACGTTACGCCGCGTTGGGTTTGGTTTCCTTCGCCTCTTTGGCCGCCTGGGTCTCCTGGGTGGCTTTCGTTTCCTCCGTTTTTTCCTCGTCCTTGCCGTAAATGGTCTCCTCGTAGAGCTTTTCTCCGAAGAGGGCGTGTACCTTCTGCAAAGTCACCGCCTCGGCTCCCAGATATTCCTCCAGGCACAGCCCCGAATCCTTCATATCCATGGAAACCGCTTTCCCCACATACCGGAAGTGCCATGGCTCGTCGGTGATGCCGGTGATGGACTCCTTGTCCGCGGTGTAGCGCAGAATGAAGCCGTATTCCCAGCAGTGCTGGGCAAACCAGGCATCCGCCTCGTCGCCCACCAGGTCTACGGACAGCCCCAGCTCATGCTCGCTGGTGCCGGGAACGGCCACGGTTTCCAATGCCTTATCCCGGGCTGCCCGGAAGTCCAGATTATAGGTTTTCATGTGTTCTCTCGTCCGATATTCCAGAATGGCGGTCTGCGTATAGTGCGTGCGATAGCCGGAATTGATCTCGTAGGTGATGCCGGCGGCCTTACAGTCGTCCAGCATCTGCCGCAGGGCGGAGTAGCACCGCTTGTCCACGGTGTGGGTGTCGTCGATTTTCCACTCGTCCAGGGCAAAATCCTCGGGCAGGGGATTCAGACCGTTGACCAGGATCACCTCCATGCCTTTTGGGGAGAAGTAGTGGGTTCGGCCGTCGATTTTCGTGGGAGATACCGCCATCAGGCCGTCTTCCTTGAAATAGTACCGGTATTCGCCTTCCTCGTACCAGCCGGTTTTCAGATAGCCGGAGTCGTCAAAGAGCCGCTTCCCGTCCTCCATATCCTGCCAGCCGGTGAGCATAGGCCCCTGGGAGCTGAAATACCGCCGGCCGCCCTCTTCCTCCAGCCAGCCGGAATACTGCTTTCCGTCCTGGCCGAAGTACCAGAGCTGACCGTCGATCTCCGTCAGGCCGGTGGCAAGATAACCGTCCACAAAGAAGTAGTTGTCCCCGCCGATCTGGGTAAAGCCGTCAGCGGCCAGGCCGTCGGCACCGAAATAGCACCGTTTGCCGTCCAATTCCTGCCAGCCGGTAAGCAATGCCCCGTCCTTCAGATAGTACCGCCCCTCAGGCAGCCACAGCCAGCCTGTGACCATGGCGCCATTGCCGCCGAAATAGCAGGTGTCCCCGTCGATGGTCTGCCAGCCGGTGAGCATGATGCCATCGGAATCAAAGTAGTATGTAGTGCCGTCGATGGTCTGCCAGCCATGACTGGGAGTTCCGTCGGCCTGGAAGTAGTACCGGCCGTCGGGCAGATCCATCCAGCCGGACACCGGATCCCCGTGGAAATCCTGGTAGTACCGGATACCGTCCTTTTCCTGCCAGCCGCTGTGATCGGTGTTCTGCTCGTGCCAGACAAGCCCCCCCACCAGGGAGCCCAATATGATAATCAGAAATACAAGCGGTATCAGCCGCTGCTGCTTGGTGGTCATAGAATGCCTCCATGGTAGAATAAAATCATTCTACCATGCTTCGACTTTTTTTGCAACCTTAACCAATCTGAATCCAATCTTAAGAAAAAGACAGTGGATTTTTCGGATGGATATGTTATAATAGCCTTGCAAAAAGATAACCGGAGGAAGAGTATGGCAGAGCAGAGAAAGCTGAAAATTTTGATCACCACGGATCTGTACACTACCAACACCAATGGCGTAGTCACCAGCGTCCAGAATCTATTCGACGAGCTGACCCAGAAGGGTCACGACGTGCGCATTCTCACCATATCCAGCAACATCCACTCCCATAAGGAGGGGCATGTGTATTACATCCAGAGTATTCCCCTGGGGGCGGTGTACCCCAATCTGCGGATGCCCACCTCCTACCGCAATAAGCTGATCCAGGAGATCATCGACTGGAAGCCGGACGTTGTCCACAGTCAGTGCGAGTTCTTCAGCTTCCAGTTCGCTTCCCGGATTGCCCGGATCACCGGTGCCCCGCTGGTGCATACCTACCATACCCTGTACGAGCAGTACCTGACCTCTTACTTTGTTCCCAGCAAGCGGCTGGGGGAGTTCCTGGCTAAGGTGCTCTCCCGCCAGCGGCTGCGCAGGGTCACCACTTTTGTGGCTCCCACTCAGAAGGTGGAGGAAGCTCTCCAGGGCTACGGCATTCACGCGCCTATCAGCGTAGTGCCCAGCGGCATCTCCCTGGAGCAGCATCACAAGCGGCTGTCCCATGAGGAGCGGATGCGCCGCCGCCGGGCACTGGGCATTCAGGATGACGACCAGGTGCTCATCAATCTGGGTCGTCTGGGCGGGGAGAAGAACCTGGACGAGCTGCTGAATTATTTTGCCGAGGCCAGGCAGGAAAACAAGAATCTGAAGTTCCTGATCGTAGGCGACGGCCCGGCGAGAGAAGAGCTGGAGCATCGGGCAAAGAAGCTGGGTGTTGGGGATTACGTCATTTTCACCGGCATGGTGCCTCCCTCCGAGGTGCAGAACTACTATCAGCTGGGGGATGTGTTCGTCAGTGCCTCCACCAGCGAGACCCAGGGTCTGACCTATATCGAGGCGGCGGCCAACGGTTTGCCGCTTCTGTGCCGACAGGATGAGTGTCTGAATGACGTTTTGCAGGATGGAAAAAACGGCTACGAGTACACCAGTGCCGAGGAATTCCTGGATGCCATCGACCATGTGATGCACGATCCTCAGTGGCGCAACGAAGCGTCCAAGCGCAGCGAGGAGATTGCCGCTACTTTCGATAAGAAGAACTTCGGCGATGCCATCGAGAATGTCTACGAGTCGGTTCTGTAGATTACGCATGTCATTGCGAACCAGTGTGGTGCTCCGCGCAGCGAATCAAAATCTCAATGACTGCCGGTGGCAGTCATACCTTAATTCATGCACACTGGTGTGGCAATCCCCCGGATGAACGGGAAGACCTTAGAGGCGGATAACGTAGAGAATAGCCCGGTGCATTCGCACCGGGTTCATTTTTTTCAATTACGTCAGAACACCGCCGTGCAGAGCCAATAAATAACCCCGTAAACCACCGACGAGGCCAGTCCATAGACGATTACCGGCCCGGCGATGGTGAAAAGCTTCGCCCCCACGCCCAGGATAAACCCCTCTGTCTGGAACTCCACCGCCGGAGCGGCAATGGCGTTGGCAAAGCCTGTGATGGGTACCAGCGTTCCCGCTCCGGCGTGCTTTGCCAGATCGTCATACAGGCTCAGTCCTGTGAGCAGGGCGGAGACGGCAATCAGGGTCATGGACACCGCCGCCCCTGCCGCCTCCTTGTTCAGGCCCGCAGCGCTGTAGCCCTTCATCAGCAGCTGCCCCAGAAGACAGATGGCTCCGCCGATGAGAAAGGCGTTCCGGCAGTCCTTGCCCATGGGAGACTTGGGGGCGGCGTCCTGTATCAGCTTCGCGTATTCCTTTTCCGTCATCAAAAAACCTCCGGGAGCAGTATCTCCCGGAGGCGCGTTTTTTATTCGGCTTATTCCAGCGTCAGATGGTTATGCTCCAGAGCCTTCCGGACGGACACGGCCAGCACCGGGGCGAAGACAATGGCAACCACGGCGTTGAAGGTGGTAGCGGGCAGCTTGGCGATTACGGCCGTCAAAGCGGCGGCGGGAGTCATACCTTGGATCAGAAGGCCATTGTAGAAATAGCTCTTGGCCAGATACAGCACCGCGTAGATCAGCGCGCCGGCGATGGTGGCAAGCAGTGCCTTGCCGTAGTTCCAGTTCTTTGTGCCGCCCCAGGCGATGAGACCGGCCACCAGACCGTAAGCCCCCTTGGTCAGGAAGGTGATCCAGCACTCGCTGATGTAGTTGGTCATAATATCATAGAGGAAGGAGCCGAGACCGACGGCCAGACCGCCCAGCCATGGCCCCAGCAGAATGCCGCTGAGGGCGCAGAAGATATTGCCAAGATGGAAGGCAGTGGTACCGCCTACGGCGATGGGCAGCTGGATCCGCAGCGCGGAGCCGGCCACGGTCAGGGCGGCCATCAGTGCCGCAAAGACGATTTTCCGGGTTGAGATTGGTTGCTTCTTTTCCATTTTGATTTCCTCCCTGATTTCGGAAGCACTGAATCTGTCTCTCCGACTGCACCGTGGGGGTTCTCAGCACTTCCCTGTGAAGTTGGGCCTATTCTAGCAGATTCTGGCATGAAATACAGAACCAAAACAAGACTAAAAAACAAGGCCAGTTATGGCGTTTGCACAAAGAAACCGATTATTTGTCAAAACTGACGATTCCGGGAAATAGTTCTGTACACCGCTTGGAAAAAATGCTACAATCAGACCAGAAAAAGTGAATTTGAAAGGAGTTTCTTCCGATGAGACTGATGATCGCCAAGGATTATGCCGATGTGAGCCGGAAGGCCGCCAATATCATTGCCGCCCAGATTTACCTGAAGCCCGACTGTGTGCTGGGTCTGGCCACCGGCTCCAGCCCGGTGGGCACCTACAGAGAGCTGATCGCCAGGTATGAGGCCGGCGATCTGGACTTTTCCCAGGTGAGAACCGTGAATCTGGACGAGTATGTGGGTCTTCCCAAGGATCACGACCAGAGCTACGCCTATTTTATGCGCAGAAACCTATTCGATCATGTGAACATCGACCAGGCCAACTGCAACATCCCGGACGGCATGAACCCGGACGCGGATGCCGAGTGCGCCCGATACGACGCCATCATTGACGGCTTCGGCGGGGCGGACTTGCAGCTGTTGGGTCTTGGTGCCAACGGCCACATCGGCTTCAACGAGCCTGCCGGAGCCTTCGCCAAGGGCACCAATCATGTGAAGCTTACCGATTCCACCATCGACGCCAACCAGCGGTTCTTTGCCCGCCGGGAGGACGTTCCCACCGAGGCCTACACCATGGGCATTGGCTCCATCATGAAGGCCAAGCGGGTGCTGCTGGTATGCAACGGCGGGGGGAAGGCTCAGGCGGTGAAGGACTGCTTCTTCGGCCCCATCCGGCCCCAGGCACCCGGCTCCATTTTGCAGCTGCACCCGGATTTTACCCTGATCGCCGACGAGGCCGCTCTGTCTCTGGTAAAGGATCTGCTGTAAGCCTCGTTTTCCAAACGCCCGGAGCGTCTTCTCCGGGCGTTTTTCCTGTTTACAGAAGCCGCCCGGTGTGGTATGATAGAAAAAATACGCGTTACAGAGGTTTTTACATGGATTATATCGTTTTGGATATGGAGTGGAACCAGCCCTGGCCCGGTTCCCCCTCCTCGAAGAAGGTGCTCCCGGTGCAGATTCGGGGAGAAATTATCCAGATTGGCGCCGTCCGGGTGACGGAGGCGGAGCAGGTGGCTGATGAATTCCAGATCATGGTGCGCCCCAAATTCTACCGGCACCTGAACCGCCGGGTCAGCAAGCTCACAGGCATCAAGGAAAACCGGCTCCGGGACGAGGGCGTGCCCTTTCCGGAGGCCGTGGAGCGGTTTCTTGCCTGGTGCGGCGAGGACATCGTATTTCTGACCTGGGGCTTTGACGACATCGGTATTCTCCGGGAAAATCTCCAGCTTTTCGGTCTGGACACGGGCTTTACCCAGCGGTGGTACAACGTCCAAATGATTTTCAACGCCCAGACCGACGGCTCCAATTCCCAGAAGGCTCTGAAAACCGCCATGGAGACTCTGGGCATCGAGGCCACCCGGCCTGCCCACGACGCGCTGGGCGACGCTTACCACACGGCTCTGATCTGTGCCCGGCTGGACTTGCGGAAGGGAATGCGGGAATATGATGAGGCTCTGAAAAGCCACGAAAACGGCTTCCATGGAGCCGAGCTTCCCGGCTGCATTGCCCGGAAGGTGTTCTACGACTACCCGGACAAGTACGCGGCTCTGGGAGCCATGGCCGGGGAGGAAAATCTGTGTCCGGTCTGCGGAAGCCGTATGCTTGGCTCCCGGTGGTTTGCCCAGCCCGGACACCGGTACATGGATCTGGCGGCTTGCCCGGAGCATGGGAAATTCCTGATCCGGGTGCGGCTGTCGAACCAGGAGGACGGCACCGTCCGGGTCAGCCGCCTGACCTACGAGGCCACCTCCGAGGCGGCGGAGGCCTACGCCCGTCGGGCGGAGAAGGCAGAGCCGGAGGAAGCGGCTGCCCGTCCCCGCCGCCGTCGCCGCAGAAGAGCCGCCCCCCGGCAGGAGTAATCTGGCAATCATTACGCTGTCATTGGGAACCAGTGCTTACGCTGGCCACCAATGGCAGCCTTTCTTTCACAAAAAAATGTAAAACACGCTTGATATTTCTATCGGACAGTGCTATTATAATGTCAAGCTAGCTTTACATTGACAAAGGATGTGGTGCTTTGAAGAATCGAATCGAGGAAATTCGCAAGGGCAGGGGAATCCGGCAGGAGGAATTTGCCAAGGCTCTGGGGGTCTCCCGGCAGACCATCAGCTCCCTGGAAACCGGCCGATATAATCCGTCGATTTTCCTGGCGCACAAAATTGCCGTGTATTTCGGCATGACCATTGAGGAAGTGTTCCTATTTGACGAGGAGGAAGCAAAATGAAAAACTTCAGAGTGTTTTTAAGTGTTTTCTGGATCATTTTGGGTGCCGTGCTGGCCGGATGCCGGGCGGCGGGTCTGGTGGAGGAGTACTGGGGCAGCATGGGCGTGGCCGTTGCGGTGGTGGGCGTGCTGCAAATTGCCAGGTACATTCAGTATCGGCGGTCGGCGGACTACCGAGCCAAGGTGGACACGGCGAGCCATGACGAACGGAACCGGTTCCTGGCCAACAAGGCCTGGGCCTGGGCGGGGTATCTGTATGTGATGATCGCGGCGGTTGCCTCCATTGCTCTGAAGCTTCTGGGACAAGACCTTCTGTGCCAGGCCGCGGCCTTCAGCGTCTGCGGCATTATGGTGCTGTACTGGGTTTGCTACCTGGTGCTGCAAAAGAAATATTGAGAAAAGGCATGACCAAACCGGTCATGCCTTTTTCAGCAGCTTCTTCACAAGCTGCTTCCAGTAATGAAATTCCAGATAATGGTGCCAGCGGAAGGGAGCTTTTCCGTCCAGGTATTCGCCGAAGAATGCGTGTCCCGCCCGGAAGCCCTCGTAGAGGGAGGCGGCGAAGGGGGCGTACCAGTCTTCCTCAAACCAGTTGTACCGGTAGAGGTCGGAATATGCCTTCATATAGTGTACAAAGCACTGCTTTTTGTATTTCTTTGTCAGAAATTTTCCGTCCGGGGGCTGATAACCCCGATCGGCAGCGAACCGAGCCAGCTCCGGGGTGAAGCCCATGACGATGGGGCCGGTGAAATCCACGGGGTAGATGGGGTAGTGAGCGTCGATGTAAGTCACGTTCAGGTTCCGGATCCGGTTCACATCCACCTGATTGTCGATGTTCAGCACCAGCCGCTCCGCAATTTCCAGTTGCTGCCCGCTTCTGGCGAACAGCATATTGTGGGGCAGCGACCCGGACAGGGAAGCCACCAGGCGGGCTGAGCGAATGCGGAAAATCATTTCATCCAGGGAAAGGGTTTCCGGATAGAGAAGGGCATAGCCGTTTCGGGCGAAAAAATCGTCCAGCAGATCCCCGCCGCACTCGAACAAGCTGGCTTTCCGCAGCTTGCTCCGGCTGAAATAAATCTTCTCATCGGCCGTCCAGGCAGGATCAACGGTGATATTCTCCGCCACGGTGTCGAAGACCCGCAAAAGATTCGGAGTGTAGGCACTGCGCATATGAATGCCCAGCTCCGGGATCAAAACCTGTCGATAGCGCACGGGCCGGGAAATAATCTCCAGCCTGTCCCAGATGCCCAAAAGCTCCAGAAACCGGCGGAAATTGCCCCTGATTTCCCGCTCCTCATTTTCGTCCACGAAGTAGACGTATTTGTCAACGGTTGGGTCGTTTTCCAGGAAATACCACAGCCGGGTAACGCCCTCAATGAGAAAATGTCCCCAGTGCTTTACAAGATAGCCGCAGTAGACCACCTTTTCGTCCCGGTATTCCGCATTTTCGATGGGGTAAGTCCCCTCCACCCGGCCGGGAATGCCGGATTCCGAAACATAATTGCCCATTTCGTCCAGAACGCCGCCCTTGCCGAAAAGCAGCCCGAAGCCCCGGCGCAGGGGATAAACGGTGGCGTTCTCCAGAGCCGGTACGTTGGGGTTTTCCCGAACCTCCACCGGGTCTGTGACCCATTTCTGGAGAGCCTTCGCCTTCTCCGGACGGAGATATTGATATTGAATCTCCATGTACTCACCTTTTCGTATGCTTCAGAGGAAGCAGACGCTGATCCTTGTCGCTGAGCTTCAGGGGCGTTCCGTCCGGCAGAGTGTAGCCGTCGGCACTGGCAGTGCCTTGGTACGTGCCCGTCACCCCGAGCCAGCGAACGCCGATGTCCGGATCGTTCCAGGCAAAGCCCAGCTCGTCCTCCGGGTGGTAAAAATCCGTCACCTTGTAGCAGAATTCCGCGGTGTCGGAGAGTACCAGAAAGCCGTGGGCAAAGCCCGGGGAGACGTAGAACTGCTTCTTGTTTTCCTCGCTCAGCTCGATGCCGAACCACTGGCCGTAGGTCGGGGAGCCTTCCCGGACATCCACGGCCACGTCGTACACCGCCCCCCGGATGACCCGTACCAGCTTGCCCTGGGGGTGCTTTTTCTGGGTGTGCAGGCCCCGGAGCACGCCCTTGACGGACATGCTCTGGTTGTCCTGGACGAAGGCCATGTCCAGCCCGGCCTCTGTCATATCCCTCTGGTTGTAGGTTTCCATAAAATAGCCCCGGGAATCCCCGTGGACGGTTGGCTCAATGATATACAGCCCCGCAATGGGGACCTTTGTGACCTTGATCTGTCCCATTATCATGCTCCTTGATAGTGAAGCAGCCGCTTGAGAAACTGCTTCCAATAGTGAATCTGGAAATAGTGCTCTTTCAGGAAGGGCCGGTTCCCGTCCAGATATTCCTTGAAATAGGGGTAATTGTCCTCATAGGCCTCGTACAGGGAGTCGGCGATGACGGGATACCAGGGCTCCATGTGCCAGCGGTAGCGGTAGTTGTCCTGATAGGAGGCCATGTAGGCCTTGAAGCACTGGTCACGGTACTTTTTGCTTCGGTAAATTTCATCCGGCGGCTGAAGACCATTGTCCGAAATATATTTTTCCAGAATGTGGTTGCAGCCCAGCATCAGAGGCCCTACGGTGTCCACGGTGTACAGGTGGAAGTTAGCGTCAATGGGGGTCACGTCCAGCTCCCGCATTTGGTTGATGCTCACCTGGTAATCCACGTTGATGACCAGCCGCTCCAGAATCAGGTGCTTCTGCCCGTTTTTGGCGAAGAGCATATTGTGCTGGGCGGAGCCGGAGAGGGTCGCCACCACCTGGGCGTTGCGGATGAGGTAAATCATCCGGGAAAGGCTGAGGTTCTCCGGGTGGAGCACTGCGTAGCCGTTGCGCGCGAAGAAATTGTCCAGGGCCTCGCCGCCGAACTCAAAGTGATTTCCTTTGTAGAAGCTGGTGCGGGTGAAGAAAATTTTACGTTCCGGCACCCAGTCCGGCTCCGGAGCCGCATGGGAAGCCACCGCGTCGAAAATTTCCAGGAATTTGGGACTGTAGAATTCCATGCACCGGAAGGCAATTTCCGGCACGGTCACTTCCCGGTAGGTAGTGGGAGCGGAAATGATCTCCACCTTGTCCCAGATGCCGAGCAGCTTCAGAAATTCCCGGTAATTGCCGCCAATTTCCCGGTTTTCTCCTTCTTTCAGGAAGAAAACGTACTTATCCGCGTCTGGATTCTCCAGGGCGTACCACAGCCGGGTGACAGCCTCCACCAGAAAATGACCCCAGTGGTTCACAAGATACCCGCAGTAGACCACCTTTTCGTCCCGATATTCCACCGTTTCAAAGGGATAGCCGTTCCAGATCCGGGTGGGAATGCCGGACAGCTCCACATACTGACCCGCTTCGTCCACAACGCCGCCCCGGCCGAAGAGTACGCCCTCGCCGCCGATGGGCCGCAGGGGCAGCACCGTGGCATTCTCTCCCTGCCAGAGGCGCAAATCCTCCCGCATTTCAAAGGGAGTAGCGTACATCCGGCGCAGCCACGCGGCCTTCTTCGGGCGCAGATAGTTGTCGTTGAGTTGATACATGGGAACGCCTGCCTTTACCGATTTGCGTACATTTTCTCGTAGTAATCCTGATATTCCCCGGAAAGGATGGTTTCCCACCACTCCCGGTTGTCCAGATACCACCGGATGGTCTTCTGAATGCCGTCGGCAAATTTGGTCTCCGGCAGCCAGCCCAGCTCGTTGTGAATCTTCGTCGGATCGATGGCGTAGCGCATGTCATGCCCCTTCCGGTCGGTGACGTAGGTGATCAGGCTCTCGGGCTTGCCCAGAGCCTTGCAGATGATTTTCACAATGTCGATGTTGCGCATTTCGTTGTGGCCGCCGATGTTGTACACTTCACCTACCCGCCCTTTGTGCAGAATCAGGTCGATGGCCTTGCAGTGATCCGCCACATACAGCCAGTCCCGGACGTTCAGACCCTGGCCGTAAACCGGCAGGGGCTTGTCGTTCAGGGCGTTGGCGATCATCAGGGGAATGAGCTTTTCCGGAAAGTGGTAGGGGCCGTAGTTGTTGGAGCAGCGGGAGATGGTCACGGGCAGGCCGTAGGTTCGGTGATAGGCCAGCACCAGCAGATCCGCGCTGGCCTTGGAGGCGGAGTAGGGGGAGCTGGTGTGGATGGGGGTCTCCTCGGTGAAGAACAGGTCAGGCCGGTCAAGGGGCAGGTCGCCGTAGACCTCGTCGGTGGAGACCTGGTGGTAGCGGGTGACGCCGTACTTCCGGCAGGCATCCATCAGCACCTGGGTGCCCAGGATGTTGGTTTGCAGGAACACCTGAGGATTTTCGATGGAGCGGTCGACGTGGCTTTCCGCCGCGAAATTTACCACCATGTCCGGATGTTCTTCCTCGAATAGCCTGCAAACCCCATCCCGGTCGCAGATATCCAGCTTTACAAACCGGAAATTGGGATTCTCCATTACGGGAGCCAGGGTGGACAGGTTCCCCGCGTAGGTCAGCTTGTCCAGGCAGACGATCCGGTAGCCCGGATACTTGCCCAGCATGTGAAAAATAAAGTTGGAGCCGATGAATCCGGCGCCGCCGGTTACGATAATCGTCATAATTTCTTCCTCAATCCTGTTTGTTTTCCCGGAAGCTGATGAACTTATCCTGGGCCACCTGCCGCAGATGATGGCCGTAGGGGGACTTGCCGTAGACCTGGGCAGATTCCAGAAGTGCCTCCGTGGAGATCCAGCCGTAGCGATAGGCGATCTCCTCCGGGGCGGAAATTTTCACACCCTGCCGCTTTTCCACCATATGGACGAACTCCGCCGCCTCCAGCAGGCTCTCCATGGTGCCGGTGTCCAGCCAGGCAAAGCCCCGGCCGAAGAGCTTTACGTCCAGAATGCCAGCTTGTAAGTACATGTCGTTCAGGGTGGTGATCTCCAGCTCTCCCCGTTTGGAAGGGCGTACCTCCTTGGCTTTTGCGGATACCCCGGCGGGGTAGAAGTACAGACCGGTGACGGCGTAGCTGCTCTTAGGCTGGGCAGGCTTTTCCTCCAGGGAGACGACCCTGTTGTTGTCGTCAAACGCCACCACGCCGAACCGCTCCGGGTCGGGGACATAGTAGCCGAAAATGGTAGCCCGGCCGTTTTCCGCGTTTATCCGGGCCTGCCGGAGAATGCCGGAAAAGCCGCTGCCGTAGAAAATGTTGTCCCCCAGCACCATGGCGCAAGGCTCGCCGCCGATGAATTCCTCGCCGATGAGGAAGGCCTGGGCAAGACCGTCCGGGCTGGGCTGGACGGCGTAGCTTAAGTGAATGCCGAAGTGGCTGCCGTCCCCCAGAAGATCCTGGAAGCGGGGGGTGTCCGTGGGGGTGGAGATGATCAGAATGTCCCGAATCCCCGCCAGCATCAGCGTGGACAGGGGATAGTAGATCATGGGCTTGTCGTAAACCGGGAGCAATTGCTTGGAGGTGACCTTCGTCAGCGGATACAGCCGGGTGCCGGAGCCTCCGGCCAGAATGATACCCTTCATAGATAGTCTCCTTTTCCGGAAGAGAAACCGCACCCTTCCTTTTATTGTGTCATTTTACCATGAATCATCGGGAAAGTAAACCGGTATTTCTGAGATATGGACACGGAAACACCGAAAACCGGAAAGTAACTTGGCAAAGAGGGGGTGGAAAGAAAAGCGGTCAGTATTTCCAGGCACTATCGTAGAACGCATGTCATTGCGAACCAGTGACCGATGTCACTGGTGTGGCAATCCGTCCTTAAAATTCTGTACACCAACATGACGAACCCCGGCAGCCAAAATGACTGCCGGGGCAGAAATTCCAATGCATTCGATTTCAGACATCTAATATAGAATATATAACATTCTAGCAAATTAGAATATAATAGTCAATACAAGGATGGTGACGGTATGCCAAAATTTGTTGCGAGAAAGCCGGAAAAGGAAGTCATTTCCATGCGCATTGACACCGACGTGCTGGCGGATATTGATCAAAAGGCCGCTGCTGTCGGTATAGCCGCAATGAGCTGCTGAATCAGATGATCTGCTACGCTCTGTCCAATATGGACGAGCCGGAAGCACCAGAGCATTCTTGAAGTATGATGTCCTATGAGAATTTGTGGAAGATAATGAAGGAGAGGGGCATCAGCCAATACGCCCTGATCCGGGACTATCACATCAGCCCCGGCCAGATCACCCGGCTGAAGCGCAATGAAAGCGTCAGCACCCATACTATCGAAGTCTTCTGCCGGATTCTCCGGTGTTCTGTGGGTGAAATCATGGAGTATGTGCCCGGAGGATGCAGAAAAGAAGCATTAAAAAATCGCGGCCGCCGCAAGACTTTGCGGCGGCTGTGGCAGGTTTTATTTCCCGTCACGGTACCTTCTGCGATCCCGTCCAAAGTGCAGATAGTAGTCCTGCTTCTGGGCATACATGGCCTGATCGGCTTCGTTGACCAGAGCCTCTACGGACTGCCCTGGATGGGTCTGAGCCAGGGCGTACCCGGCGGACACGCTGAGGTCTGACACCTTTTCTCCCGACCAGCTCTTGGTCTCCCGCTTCAGGGCGGCCAGTGCCGCCTCCGCCTGGGTCTGGGTCATATCCGTGAGCACCACGAATTCGTCGCCGCCAATGCGGAAAGTCTGACCGTCACGCCCCAGGGTGTTTTCCACGCATCGGGCGGTTCCGCAGATCAGCTCGTCGCCGGCATCGTGGCCGATGGCATCGTTGACAGCCTTCAGGCCGTTCACATCCACCAGGAAAACCGCCAGATTTTCCGGCACATGGTTCTCCAGAGCCGTTAGGGCATCCATGTAGGCAAACCGGCTGAGTGAGCCGGTCAGCGGATCGATGGCCAGCTTTTTCTGCTGCTCGGTCAGCTCGTCGTCCAGCTTCAGCTGGGAGAACTCGCAGTAGTGAATGTACAGGAAGGCGGCACCCAGGGTCAGCGCCAGGTAGGCGACCCGCCGTCCGTTGCCCAGCACCTCCTGAATGGCAATGCCGGTGAGCACCAGACCGATGGTTGCATAGAGAGACATCCGGTTCTGCCGCCGGAAGGACTTGCCGTAGGAAGCCATCTGGACCGCCAGCAGAAGGATGGTCAGGCAGTAGAAGACGATGTAGAGGGGGTACAGCGGCCCGTGAGAATAGCAGTGGTCGTCATCAATGATCACCATCCAGCCGAAGGGGGCGGACACTGCCTGCATAGCGGCATTGCCCAGCAGCAGGCAGGCAAGAAGGTGATTCTTGTCCTTGGGCTTTTCCATTAGGGCAATGAACACGCCGCCGGTCATGGGAGTCAGGGTGTAGTCCAGAGCCTTCACGGCGGCAAGCAGCCACTTGGGAAAGTCCGGGTTTCCGTTCAGATGAACGCCCACGCACTCGGCCATGGCCGATAGGGCAATGAGCAGGTTTGCGCCGATGAACAGCCGCTTTTTCCGCAGGGAAATCCGGCTGTTCTCGGAAATCAGGATTGAAAGCACCAGCAGTGCCAGAAGTAAAATGAAAATGACAGAGGTATAGTAATCCATTTGCGTCCTTAACGGATTGCGAGGCTTTTGCCAGAAATCGGCATCGAATCCATAGCATTTTAATAGGATTATACCCAGATAGTGCCAATTTATCAAGAAAAAGCATACAAGCCAAGAAAGTTTGTGCAAATGGCATTCAAAAAAGAAATATGAAAATACGAAAATCGGGAAATATGACCCAAAAGGTGCAAAAAATGTCCTTGCGGAGCCGATCCGCAAGGACATTCAAAGGTTTTTACGCTTTTCTCTTTGCCCGCCAGAGACCAAACAGGAAGCCGATGGCAGCAGGGAGAATCCAGCCCAGACCCAGGTCGTACAGGGGAAGGATATTCCCGGCAAAGGCCTTCAGCCCGGCCAGCACCTGACTTCCCGGCACCATGCCGGAAATGGTACCGATCATGTCGAACACCGCGGCGATCAGAGTGAAGGCGGTGGTTGTACGGTAAATGGTCTGATTGGTGCCGATAAACTTTCCGGACAGGGACAGCAGAATCAGGGTAATGGCCAGAGGGTACAGGAACATCAGCACCGGCACGCACCAGGACACGATGGTGGTCAGGCCGAAATTGGCAATGCCGAAGGACACCAGGCTGAACACCACCGCCCAGACGGTGTAGCCAGGCCCCTTGGGGTACATGTCCACAAAGGCCTTGGAGCAGCTTGTCACAAGACCAATGGCGGTCTTCAGGCAGGCGAAGGTGACAATCAGGGTCATGAGCACCGAGCCGGCGGAACGGAAATAGTGGTTCGCGATGGTGCCCAGCACGGTGCCGCCGTTATCCGCACCGGCGCAGACGGGTGCGCTCTGGGCGCAGACCAGGGTGATGAACAGGTAAATGAGCCCCATGAACAGGCAGCTGAAAACGCCTGCCTTGGCGGTGCTCACGGCCACCCGCTGGGGCTGGGAAATGCCGCTTTCCCGGACAACGTCAATGACCACAATGCCGAAGGCCAGCCCGGCCAGAGCGTCCAGGGTGTTGTAGCCCTCCAGGAAGCCCCGGAAGAAGGCGACACCGGAGGAAGCGTAGCTCTGCGCGGGAGTCACCGCGGAAATGGAGCTGATGGGCTTTGCCAGGGCGGCAATGACCAGCACCGCCAGAAATACCAGAAACACCGGATTCAGCCATTTTCCGATCCAGGTCATGATTCCGCCGGGCTTCAGGGAGAAATACAGCACCACGGCGAAGAAAACCAGGGAGAACAGAGCCAGATACAGCCGCTCCCCGTTCTGAGGCAGCAGATTCACCGCGCCTACGGAGAAGGAGGTGCTGGCGCACCGGGGAATGGCGAACAGCGGCCCGATGGTCAGGTACAGCAGGGTGCAGAAGAACCGGCTGTAGCCCGGAGAGACCCGGTTGGCAAGCTCCACCACGCCCTCGCTGCGGCTGAGACCCAGGCCGACCACGGCCAGCATGGGAATGCCCACGGCGGTGATGAAGACGCCCGCGAAGGCGCTCCACATATTGCTTCCCGCGCTTACGCCCACCATGGCCGGGAAAATCAGGTTTCCGGCTCCGAAAAACATGCCGAACAGCATACTGGTGATCACAATGGTTTCTTTCCGTGTCAAATTCCGCTTCATAGGAAACCCCTCCAATCCTATTTGAGTGCTATCTTACCGGACGGGAGGAAAATTTGCAAATCAGGCTGAGTTTCTTTTGGAGAAACTTTCAAGATAAAAAGTTTCTCGACAATAGACAAACGAAAGAAAATGTGGTAAGATAAAAAAAGCGGTCTGAAAACCGGCGGAATTAGATGAAAAGTTGATTGTTAGGAAACTTTTGGAGGGAGCCTATGGCACAGATCAGTCACGAGATCGGAAAACGCATCCGGGCGTTCCGGAAATCCCGGCACATGACCCTGGAGGAAATGTCTAAAATTCTCTGCAAAAACAAGTCTACCCTATCCAAATACGAAACCGGGGAAATTGTTCTGGATATTGAGACACTTTACGATATTTCCCGGGCTTTGGGCATTCATGTGGAGCAGCTTCTCTACTGCACTCCCGACCGGGTGCCCATCCAGACCCCCGGCGTCCAGACCAATTTCTTCAGCGGCCTGACCCAATTCTACGGCTATTACTATGACGGCCGGGTACACCGGATCGTCCCGGCGGTGTTTGAGATTCTGCTTCTTTCTGAGGATCACCGGTACAAAATTATGATGTACATGAACTTCACGGATTTCGACAGCTACCAGAACTGCGGTACCGCCTGCTGGGGCTATATGGAGCACTACGACGCCATTACCAATATTACCCTGACCAGCCAGGATACCCCCATGGAGCGCGCCTTCTGTCAGATTCTGGCCACCCAGACCACCCAGGACACCATCTGGGGTCTGTTCACCGGCCTGTCTGTCCGGCCTATGATGCCTGTGGCCATCAAAATGCTGTTCTCCAAAAAGCGGCTTCCCATGGACGATGCCCTGGTTCAGAAGCTGAAGGTTATGAAAGAGGACATCCGGCTGATGAAGATGTATAACATGATGACGGTGCTGTGATTGCGGACTGCTGTACCAGGCCATAGCGACGAATGGCTGCAATATTGTACAACAGGAACGGTTATTGTTTGAACAGCTTATACGTTGACGGTTATCCGAAATGATGATATAATGCAGTTGCAGGGAGGTGGATGTGTGGCCGTTACGGATGCTCACAAAAGAGCGAGCACAAAATGGAATGCAAGCCGGGACAATATCATGATCCGCTCCACAAAGGAAGATGGACAGCAGGTACGCCAGGCAGCCGCCAATGCGGGCCAGAGCGTACAGCAATATATTTTGGATGCTGTCCGGCTGAAATTAGAAGGAGGTGAAGCATAATGGGCATGAGTGATGCGCAGTTTAAGGCGTTTATTCGTGTGGCACTGCGGGATCTGCAAGATGCGCTTGCGGCAGCAACTCCGGAAGAGAAGGACAAGATTATCAAGATGCTGGCAGAGGACTTCCAGAAGACACTTGAAGACTAAAAAATTGATCCCCCAGGCAGTGCCTGGGGGATTGCTTTATTGATTGTATAGGATCAACCCTTATACTGCGGTTCGCAGGTCAGGTTTACCCCCAGTCGGCGGAAGGTGCGCTCGTCCACCGGGGACAGGATCACCGAGGAATGAACCTCGCAGCCCCGGAGCTTG
>ERZ808262.271-NODE-271-length-32211-cov-57.716009_pt1 | contig 32211 bp, 38 predicted proteins | sample MGYA00520895_ERZ808262 | MGnify/ENA primary metagenome ERZ808262 (study PRJEB31516, sample SAMN03275588) | gut metagenome | biome: mammalia-associated habitat; material: feces | host: Papio cynocephalus | place: Kenya | collected 2012-08-02 ... | reverse complement strand
TCATTGCAGGAATTGTCGGATATATGCTTTACAGGCTGGGCCTGAAAGCGTGAGAAATTTGAAAGCTGAAATTTGAAAGGAGCTAACAGGATGATGAACAAGAATTGGTGGAAGGCAGCGGGTATCCGCGCACTCAAGACGGTCGCACAGACGGCGGTCGCGACGATCGGCACGTCGGCGCTTCTGGACGAAGTGAACTGGATTGCGGTCGCTTCGGCGTCGGCGCTGGCGGGTGTTCTGAGTTTGCTGACTTCGGTTGCGGGGCTTCCGGAGGTAGAAAACAAGTGAGCGTGCTTATCGGGCAGGCCAGCATTGATGAACGGGGAAAGATTACCGGCGGCAGCGCCGGTAATCAGTCCGGCTGGGAGCTGAATATCCGGGATTGGTATGCGAACGGCTGGACACTGGTTCTGCGGCCAAAATGGAGAACCACGGCCAAGAAGATGGCGGCGGCGTGCCGCGCGGGCGTGGGAAATCAGCACATCGGGTATGACCAGTGGCAGAGAAACACGCTGCGGTATTACGCGCGGCTTTCTAACTGGAATCTTGCGGCGGTCATAGACGACTGCGAGACGGACTGCTCAGCGTTTATGGCGGTCTGCGCGGAGGCGGCAGGCGTGAATATGGAGCCGACATACACGGCAGGAAACGCCCCTGCGACGTTCCAGATGCGCGAAATGTGGGCCAGAACCGGTGCGTTCGAGATCCTTGATGATGCAAAGTACTTAAAGTCTTCGGACTATCTTCTCGAAGGCGACGTCATCGTCAACGAGTTCCGGCACACGGCGATGGTTCTTTCAAACGGAAGGAAAGCGGAAGGAGAGTTAGAAATGGTTGAAAAGTCGAAAATCATTGTCGACGGGAAGGAATTTACCGTGGACAGGATTTTGAAAGACGGCACGAACTATATCAAGGTGCGTGATCTTGCGGCGGCACTTGATCTGGACGTGTCCAATCAGGGAAGCATTGCAGTTTTGACGAGAAAGTAGGGATGAGATGCAGCGCGGGCTTCCGTTAAAGCCGCGCAGTGAGTGGGAGCACCTTATTTCCGAATGGGTTCATAACGCACTGTATCGGGAGATCATGCAACGGAACATCTGTGACGGGGAGACTGCCGAACGCTTAGCCGAGCGGTACGGGTTCTCTGTAAACGGGATGAAGGGCATTATCAAACGATGCACGGAAATTCTGTTAAAGGCAGGCGCTTAGCGCTTGCCTTTTTCTGTGCTCTTTATGGCCTTTGGCTTGGTTTTTTGTGATAGCGATTTCCCTCAGAATGATAGTAGGAACTGGCCGGTTCACTATCTTTTGGGGGGTATTTTTTATGGAATATGCAAGCAACGGCAAGGCGAACGCCGCTTTGACCACGGGCATTATCGGCACTGCCGGTGTCGGGCTGGGCCTGCTCGGCAATCTTCTCGGCGGCGGCTGGGGTCTGAACCCGACGGCGGCCGCGATGGCTGCGGGCGCTGCGTGCAGTGAGAACACGCCGGTCACGCGGTATGAGCTCGACCGGGAACAGCAGCTGGCGGCGAAGGACTCGGAGATCGCGCTTCTCAAGGCCAACACCTACAACGACCAGAAGTCGCTGGAGCTGTACGCCTACATCGACGGCCAGCTTAAGGACATCCGCAAGACGCTCGGCGATCAGGCTGTGCATAATCAGCGCACCGAAGACAGCTTCGTGCTGGCCCGTCAGGACATCGCGTCGGTCAAGTCCGAACTGCATCGCGAAATTGAGATGGAGGCCGAGCGGCGCTGCTGCGGCGATAATTCTATCGTCACCTACGCCAACGCCACCTTTTATCCCAAGCAGGTCGCAGACGTCACCACTGGCACCACGACCACGGCGCAGACGCTCTACAATCCGCTCCCGAAGTGCGGGTGCTGCAACAACTAAGCCAAAGGGGCGGCAATAGCCGCCCCGCCCTTTTAAGGAGGTATTTTTATGGTGACGATCGATCAGGCGATGCGCGGCGCTGTCCGCTTTATCGAGACGGAGATCCTGCCACACCTTCCAACGGGGAAGGGCATCGGGGCCGGAATCGCAGTTGCGCTCATTATGGATGGCGGGAAGGAGAAGATCCTCTCCCTGCGCAGTCATCCAGTCGTGCAGATGATGGGCGTGATGGATGAAAACGGGAACGTCAACATTGACCGGCTTTACAACGCGGCGCGGCCAAAGTTTGAACAGAAGCTTCCGGTTTCCGTTCCCTTCATCGGAGAGTTGAAATTTGACCAGAACGATGTAGACAAGCTCTACAGGTATATTCAGGAGGCATAATGAAACAGTATATGGACAAGCTCTATGAGCGGCTTTGTGAGTTGATGGAGCGCCCGGCGACGACCGGGAACGCCGAAGAGGTCATGCTTTACGCGAAAACCATCCACGCACTTGAAAAGTTGGAGATGCACGAGCCGTTCACGAAGAAAGACGCGCTTCACTGGACAGAGGGCATGGAAAACAGCGACGGCACGACGGGGCCGCAGTGGACAATGGACGAGACGAGCGCGATTGCCAAGAGCATGGGCGTGTATCTTCCGGGCTGCATCTGGTTTGCGGCAATGAACATGATGCGCTCGGACTACTGCTTGGTGGCGCGGAAATACGGAGTCGACCGGCCGGAGTTTTACGCAGATATGGCGCAGGCGTTTTTGTTTGACAAGGACGCGGGGGAGCCGGAAGAGAAGATTTCGGCATACTATCACTGTATCGCAAAGCCGGAAATCTATTAGCATTTTTCATTAGCATTTTGTGTTCCGGGGATGCATTTTTTCTTCCGGGAATGCACCACGTTTGCCGCGAAAACGGAACGCCAAAAATGGCCAGAAGCATTGGAAATACAAGAAAAACCTGCAATCTCAATGGATTGCAGGTTTTCTTTTTTTGGTGACCCGTACGGGAATCGAACACATAAATAACAAAGCAAATATGCTGAATTATCAATGTACTTTTTTACTTGTTAGCATTTTCGTTAGCATTTTCTTCTTGCTGGCTTGTACTTTCAAAGAACGCGGCCATTTTATTTCGGGCTTTCAGACGATCACATTGAGCCAGATGCGTATAGATTTTACGCATGGTGTTGTAGTCAGACCAGCCGCCCAATTCCATTGTGTCCTGTTCGCTCATGCCGACATGGTAGGCCAGAGAAGCGAAACTATGACGAAGCCCGTGCACGCCAACTTTCGGCAAGCCGTTATTCTCGCAGATCTGATTGACCCGCCAATACAGCGTTGTTGGGTTTGCGGTATAGATCAGCCCGGTTCGCTTTTCCTCTGGAACGGCTTTGATGGCCTCTATCAGTTCCGGAATCATAATCGGGACAACGCGACGGGAAGACGTGTTTTTGTTTTCACTCTTTTTAATGAGTTTGCCATCTTCGTCGAGAACGGAAGAACCGTGCACGGTAATTGTCTTTTCGTTGATATCGACCATTTCGTAAGTCATGGCGAGAACTTCGGAGCGGCGCAAACCATGCAGCGCGAGAAGCGCCGGGATTTCAAAACGGTCTCCCTTGAGAAGCTTGACAAATTTCAGAATGTCGTCTGGCTCCAACCATTGTTTGTCAGAGCGAATGACCTGCGGAAGGCGAATTTCGGGAACGGGGAAATTTGCATGGTGGAGTGCTGACGCCAAAAAACCCCACGCGTTTTTCAACGTTTTTGCAGAAATGCTTTTCGCTTCGTCGTCAATTACTTTTTGCCAGTCTTTGATGCTATCGGGCGTGGAATTGGAGATAGAAAGAAAACGTGTTTTCTTGATACTGGCGTATCCTCGAACAGTTGCAGGGGAAGCCGTTGCACGGATATTATCTATATAAGCCTGCATCAGATCGGAAATGGTACGTTCTGTTTTCTTTGCTATTTGACGCTTCCCGGCAATGTGCTCGGCCTTGATGAGCTGCGCTTGCTGGATGCATTCTTTCTTGCTGGATGCAGAAACGGGGACACTGACGCCGTTCAGGCGCATTTGGATGAACCATGTGCCGCTTGGCAGCTTCTTAGGCTCTGGTACTTTCATGGCTACAACCTCGCGCTTGCTGTGATCTGGATGGCCCCGGCACGGAAAATGCCGCCGTTCGGAAACACGAAGCGGTCTATCAGAATGTAGGCGAGAAATACGGCAAGAATGAAAATCACTGTAAGAGACCAGCGGTGGGAGTTCTTGAGATTATCATAACGCATGGCGTCCATAATGCTTCGCTGCTGCGCGGCCTGAAGCTGTAAATTCAGCTGCTCATATGTAAGCTTGTCCCCTTCGGCAATCTGCCGCTGTTGGAGAAGGGCGGACATCGGAACCTGTAATTCATCGGCGATCTTCTGCAAAGCCGAAGACGGCACGTCCGAGCCGTTCTGATAGCGGCTTAGCGTCGATATTGGGATACCGGTCTTGGCCGAAAGCTCTGTCAGGCTCAAACCGGCTCTTTCTCGCTCGTCTCGGATGAAATTTTGCACATTTTCCATTTTCCAACGACCTTTCCACGTATTTTTCGCACGTTTCCCGCTTCTGCTTCTCGACTTCCCATGAAAAAACAGATACGCTGGGAGTACGGGCGGCTCCCACTACTGCCCAGCAAACAAAGACCCCGCCGCTCGGTGGCTCGGCGGCGGGGCAATCTCAAGATTCTCTGTGCCGCTCTTCTGCGTCGATATGTCCATGAACCATCATCATAATTGCTGCAAACGTTAAATACCCAGCTCTGATGTAGAGCCAAAGCATGGAGCCGCCAGCGACTATTCCACGGAAGGAGCCCCAGACTACAAGAGCATATAGGGCAATCGAAATGATACCAACGAAGTAATATCTGAATGCGTGGTTAGACGGATAAATTTTGTCAGATAAATAGACAAGCAACACAGGAAGAAACCGAGCGGATAGATAAACCAAAGATACAAACAGGCTCCCAAATGCCATTGTAAGAAGAATGATAGCAATGGTCGGAAGCGTACCGAGCCAATAAACGAGGTATTGCCCCAATTTACATATCAATTCCGATATGAATTCTATACAAAGAGACATAACGACAGTGCAAATCCATGCGATGGGACGAAGAATCCAGCTTTTCTTTTTCTCCATATAGCACACTCCCTGTCCAATAATTTGGATTTATTCAAAATTCTAGTGTAGAAAGTTGAATATGAAATTTGTGGAATTTTGCATATTGTATTTCCTAAACATCTGTTCTAAAATATCAATACGCCGCGAAGAAAGGAGAACGCAAATGACACGCGAAGAAGCAACGAAATACATAGAGCGTCTGACTTACGACGAAAAGCGACAACTCAGCGATTTGCTAAGAGACCTTGCACAAAAGCGTCAACCTTCTGCATCTCTTCGGGTGTCAAAGAAACCAGACGCGAAATAAGCTCCTCGTCTAAAATCCTCTCGTCCTCCGGGACGGGGGGATTTTTTTCGTCTGTCTCGCCCTTTAGCCATTCAACGGAAACGTTGTATTTGGCTGAAACGACATACAAGTAATTTCTGAACGACTTTGTTTTCCCAGCTTCCCACTCAGAAACAATGTTTGTTGGCGCACCAATGGCTTCACAAAACTCTTTCTTTGCCCCGTGAACATATTTTCCGTTCTCCTTTTTAGGGATGAGAGAAAGCATCCGTTCCAGCATAATATCCATACCATCACCACGTGAATTGTGCAATTCTACAAAAACTAGAAAACTCTAATTTTGTTATTGAATTATTAGAATTTATGAGTTATTATATGAGTGTACCGAGAAGGTACAGCAAAGCAGCCCCTCGGAGAGCGGCAAAAAGCAGTGTTTTCTGAACAATTTCATTGTAACACCGCACCCGAAGAGTTGTCAATCATTATTACTCATATTTATGAGGTTTAGGGGGCGAGAAATTGAATTTGAAGGAACTCCGGTTGAAAGCTGGGCTGACGCAGGCTGAAGTTGCGAAAGAACTGAATGTGAACCAGTCGGCGGTACACCTGTGGGAGACTGGGAGAACACGCATTGCACGGAAGCATCACGAAAATCTGGCGAAGCTTTACAAGGTGACCGTATCTGAGCTTTTTGCGGGAGGTGACGGCAATGCCTAGACAGCTGGTCAAGCGGACGCTTGATTACAACATGTCCATGAGAATTCGGGGAGAGATCAAGGCACAGGGGATCACGGTCGAGAAGGCTTGCGAGTACGCGGGCGTTGGAAGCACGACGCTTTATGAGCTTTACAAGAAGCCGACGAAGTACTTTCCGCAGGCGCTGCGGCTCATGCGGAATCTGACGATTCCGATTGACGATGTGCGGGCGATGATCTGCTACCCGTGGTAGGGAGGCGATGGCTTGAGCAGAAGGAGCTTTGGCGCTTACGTGAAAGCAAGGCTGCACGATCTGGGTATGGCGCAGAGCGATCTTGCAGACTGCTGCAACGTGACGCAGGGCCACATCAGCAATGTATTGAATGGCCGGGCGAGCGCCCGGAATCTGAAACCGGTCATCTATTCTGTGCTGGATCAGTGGGAGGCGCAGAGGAAGGCCAGACGGAAAAAACATATTCCTTAAAGGAGGAAGAAAATAAAACTGTCGTACAGGGAAGGCTTTGCGCTGACCCGGAGATGCGGCAGACGCAGAGCGGTATTTCCGTCTGTTCGTTCCGCGTGGCGTGGAGCGAAAAATACAAGGACACGGAGCGGAAGCTGTTCCTTTCGTGCACGGCGTGGCGCGGGATGGCCGACATGATCTGCGGCTATTTCTACAAGGGCAAGGAAATCGTCGTGGAAGGCTCTTTGCATACCGAAGAGTACACGGACAAGGAAGGCACCAAACGTTCCGCGATCAAGCTCAACGTCGACCGTGTGCACTTCTGCGGAAGCAGGAGCGACGCTGACGGCGCACCCGCTTCAGCCCCGGCAACAGGCGGTTTTACGGAGCTTCCGCCGGGCACAGATGATGAACTCCCGTTTTAAGGATGTGAGTAGATGCAGGCAGAACAGGTAACTGTACCGGAGTACAGCTACACGAAGGCGGATTTTCTGACGACAGTCCCATATGACAAGCTCTTTGAGCTGCATGATCTTCCGTTCCTGTATGAGCAGGCGAAGGTAAAACTGGAAGAGAACGCGCTGGCCGTCGGATTCCGGCAGTTCAAGAAGATGCTCGGTCAGTACGTCAAGATGGAAATGGAGTCGCGGCGGCAAAACCTGATCCCGAACTCCACGGAGTTTGACGGGCAGTTTATGGAACTCAACTGCGGGGTATGGGAGGCGACGGACGTCGGCATTTTCCGCGACACGCCGAACGGCGGCAGGGAGTGCGCGTGCGCCCATCCGATCATGCCAGTGAGAAGGCTTGTGAACATCGACACGAACGAAGTCAAGCTCACGCTGGCCTTTCGCCCGCCGGGCCAGAACAAGCGGTGGCGGACGACGATCGTTGACAAAGCGACGGTCTCCACGTCACGAACCATCACGCAGCTGGCAAGTCAGGGGATCTCCGTGACGAGCAACAGCGCGGGGGCGCTCGTGGATTACCTCAACGACATTGAGAATCTGAACTACGACATTATCCCGGAAGCGAAATCGATTGGAAGACTCGGCTACATAGACGGGGAGGGCTTCTCCCCGTATGTGGACGAGCTGGTATTTGACGGGGATGAGTCGTTCCGGAACCTGTATGCGTCCGTGCGGGCAGGCGGGGACGAAATGGCGTGGTATCAGACGGCGCTCGAGTGCCGGAAGATGTCAATTACGGCGCGGATCATGCTGGCCGCAAGCTTCGCTTCGCCGCTTCTATCCATCGTGGGAGCGCTGCCATTTTTCGTGCACCTTTGGGGCGTGGACAGCGGCACGGGCAAGACCGTCGCTTTGATGCTGGCGGCGAGCGTATGGGGAAATCCCGCGCTCGGCAATCTGACGCAGACGTTCAACGGCACGCAGGTTGGGCAGGAGCGGACGGCGGCGTTCCTCAATCATCTTCCGATGTGCCTTGACGAGCTTCAGCTTACGAAGAACAGCAAGGGACAGACGAACTTTGACGTGTATCAGCTCGCGCAGGGCGTAGGACGGGCCAGAGGGCGCAAGACGGGCGGCCTTGAGAAGACGCCAACGTGGGACTGCTGCTTCCTGACGACGGGAGAGTCGCCGCTCACGAGCCTGTCCAGCGGCGCAGGCGCGGTGAACCGCGTGATTGACATCGAGTGTACGAGCGGCACGGTGGCGATCTCAGACGGCCACAGGATATCGAGCGTTCTGAAGCAGAATTATGGTTTCGCGGGCGAAAAGTTCGTCGAGCAGCTGTATGCCGACGAAAAGACGAAAGACGAGATCCGCAGCATTTATCAGGATTATTTTGCGGAGCTGTGCGCCGGGGACTCGACCGAGAAACAGGCGATGGCGGCGGCTGCGATCCTGACGGCGGATTTCGCGGCGACGGCGTGGTATTTCAAGGATGATAAGCAGCTGACCGTGGGCGAGATCCGGGAGTTTCTGGCGTCCAAAGAGGCGGTTTCAGCCGGTAACCGGGCGTATGAGTTTATTTGCGGCTGGGTGGCAAAAAACGCGAACAAGTTCTATGACGACGCGAGCGAGGAAGCGCCGAAGGGCGACGTCTACGGGAAGATCGAAGACGGCTTCGCGTGGATCATATCGACGGAGTTTGACAGGGCGATGCAGGAGGCGGGGTATTCCCCGGCGGCGACAAAGAGCTATCTGAAGTCAAATAATCTGCTGCTGGTCCGCGGGGGCGGGAAAGGGATCACGCTTCGCAAGCGCATTTGCAAGACGATGAACCCAAGCTGCGTCGTGGTAAAGCTGCCGCTCGACGATGAATTTGAAGACGACGATGAGCTTTTGCCGCTGTAAAACGCACGGTGTCGCACTTCTTTTACGAAGTGTCGCAGTGGGTGCGACATTTGGTGCGACACTTTTTATGCTAAAAATATTTGCATAATCTATGTATAACGATGAATGATCGGCGCGTTTGCATATTAAAAATTTGAGCTTTTGGAAGTGTCGCACTGTCGCACCTGTCGCACCGAAAAAACAATACTATATAGGAAATAAAAAAATGCACGTTTTCAACTTTTATTTTCCCTATATAGAAACGGTATAAATAGGTGCGACAGTGCGACAAAACCCGGAAACCCTTGCGGCGCAAGGACTTTTTCGTCGCACCTATGGTGCGACACAGGTGCGACGGTGCGACACATGGAGGTGAGAGGCATAGAATTACGAGAGTATCAGGAAGACCTTTTCGAGAAAACCAAAGAAGCGTTCCGGGCGGGACGCAGGCGGGTGCTTGTCGTTGCGCCGTGCGGCGCGGGAAAATCGTATCTCTTCGCGTCGATGGCACAGGGCACAGACGGGGGCGTTCTGGTGCTGGTGCACCGGCGGGAGCTCAAGCAGCAGCATGAGGCGCTTTTATCGCAGCTCGGGATCACGAACACGAGAGTCAATACATACCAGACAGAGCGGAACCGGCTGGGACAGTATCCGACGCCGCGGCTGCTGATCGTGGACGAAGCGCACCTGTCCCGGAGCCGCGGATGGTCTGAGATTGTCGAGTATTACAGCACATGGACTGTGGGACTGACGGCGACGCCGGTACGGCTCGACGGAAAGCCGCTGGGGGATATCTATTCGGCGATGGTGCAGGGCATTACCACGAAGGAGCTCATTGCGCAGAACAGGCTTTCGCCGTATGAATATTACGCGCCGGTGACGGTCGACACGGACAACCTGAAGGTTCAGGCGGGCGACTTCCTGCTCAAGGACTTGGAGCGGCTGATGTCTGACCGGGCGATATACTCGGACGCGCTCAGGTCTTGGGAGCGGATCGCGGGCGGTGAGAAGACGATTGCATACTGCGTGTCCGTGAACCACGCGAAGGAAACGGCCCGTGTTTTCTCAGATGCCGGGTATCCCGCGGCCGAGATCGACGGAACGACGCCGGAGAAACAGCGGACACAGATCATGCAGGACTTCCGGGATGGAAGAATCACGGTGCTCTGCAACGTCGGGATCATCTCCGAGGGCGTGAGCATTGACGATGTGACGTGCTGTTTGCTGCTCCGGCCGACGGAAAGCCACGCGCTCTACTGGCAGCAGGCGATGCGGTGTATGCGGTACTTACCGGGGAAGACGGCGAAGATCATCGACTGCGTCGGAAATTACGCGCGAAATCCGCTTCCGGACGCTGACGTGACATGGAGCCTGACGGCGTCCGTGAAGAAACCCTCGAGGATGAACGCGGCAGGGGACTTTAAGATCCGGACGTGCCCGAACTGCTTCATGGTGTTTCCGATGGCTCCGGAGTGTCCATACTGCCACACGCCGTATCCGATGCACCCGATGGAGATCAAAGCGCACGAGGAAATCGAGCTTGAGCGGATCACGGAGGAAAAGAAGCGGGAGCTGGAGCGCGTGCGGAAGCGGCAGCGCATGGAAGTCGGCAGGTGCAGGACGTTTGACGAGCTTTTGAGAATCCAGAACGAGCGCGGCTATAAGCAGGGCTGGGCGTTCATTCAGGCGAAGGCGAAGGGAATACCGATACGAAGGGGGATCACATGAACCGGGAAACGATTTTACAGAATCAGATCATTGTGGCACTGTGTGCGAGCGGCTGCGTGGCGCGGAACCACACGGTAGGAAACTTCTGGACAGGCTACGGCGGGCGCGTGAACGTGGGAAGCCACGGAGACGCGGACATCTGGGGCCATAGAATTTCGGACGGGAAGGCGCTGTATATCGAAGTAAAGCTTCCGGGTGAGCATCCACGGCCCGATCAGCAGAAGTTTCTGGACACGATGGCGCAGACAAATGCACTGGCCGGTGTCGCGCACAGCGTAGAGGAGGCGTTAAGCATTGTCAACCGCGGGAAGCCTTCCGTATGAGGCGCAGGCGGCCCGTGGGGAGCCGATGCCGGACGACCTGACATTCCCGGACATGGTGATGTATCAGGCACTGGCGGCGCTCTATGGGCGCTACAGGCAGAAGACGATCACGCGAGACCGCGCGAGCTTTGAGAAGAAAGCGCTTCTGAGCGAGTACGAGGCTTTGAAATTCAAATGGAGTTTGGGCGATCACTGGGCGCAGATTCTGAAAGCAACGGAGGCGGCGCGGTGCGCGTATCGGAAGGAAAGGACGCTCGAGAATGCGGATAAACTGGTGCGGGCGTTGGATGGGGTAAGTACATAGGGGAGAGAAAGAATATGAAGAATTTTCTTGCAATTGTTTTGCTATCGGCACTGTTTATCGCGGTGGGCCTGCTTTGCGCGAAGCTCTGGTTTGAGTTTGTAATGGGGCTTCCGGCTCCGCTGTGGTTCAAATTTGCGCTACTGCGATAGGTGGAATGAAAACGGAAGCTGCACCTGATGAGGGTGCAGCTTCTGTTATTCCCACGGGCGGCGGGTTATGTCTTCTTCGTAGGGGATGCCGGGGCGCTGGCGCCTCAACTCTTCCGCTCTTGCAAAAGCTTTTCTTCGTTCTTTGCCGGGGAATACCTCGCGCAGGTCCTGCGTTTTTGTGCCGTCGGAAAGTGTTTTCGCCAGCGTGATAACGTACTCTATATGGCCTTTCCAATGCGGGACGCGCTCGAGCTTCAAGAGATACGTATAAGGCAGCGTTTCCAAGTCGGCATACCGGGCAGCAAGGACGCGGCGGTAGTCCTTGAGATCGTCTACGAGCTTTTCCAGGCGCTTGATGTCCTGCGCGGCGGTCTTATCTCGGTACGCGACTTCGTCGGGCGTGGTAAGCTTCTGAAGCGCCTGCACGAAGATATAAACGCGGGTTTCGGCTTGCGGCTGCTCGTGCCCGTACTGGTTCAGAAGATCGTGGTAGCTCATTCTGCGTCCACCTTTTCAGCGTGGATGTCGTACAGATGCGCAGCGGCATTTGCAAAGCTGACTAAGTCAGACCCGGTCATTAGCTGTTGCGTTGCGTCTTCAATCCAGCTGTCAATGATGGATACCGTGTAAAGCGCGTTGCGGTCGATGTCTGCAAGCTTAAAGTTCTTCGCCATGATGTGCACTCCTTTCATTCGCGGGGGGCGGCTTACGCCGTCGCCCCGATCTTTTCGTACTTGGTGGACTCGCCCGCGGCGGTGTAGACCTGAGAACCGTACTTGCGGCGGATGTCGGTCATCGTGGACTTGCCGCGCCGCCAGTGCTTGCCGGGCTCTTCGTGATGCCAGTACCAGAGCTTCTTATTATTGCTCCAGCGGCAGCCAGCAGCCTTCAGGCCGTCTTTGTTTTCGCGGGTATTGCCACCGATCCAGAGCCATGAGCCGCAAAGCTCGATCTCCAAGCCGCCCATGCGGACAAGCACGTTGATGATCTCGATGAATTCGGCCGGCGTTTCGGTGGTCTGGTGGTACTCGTCGGCGCTGGCGTTGTGCTGCTTTTTCAGAAGCTCGTGAAGCGTTTCGTATTCGGCGTTGATCGCCTTCATGATCTCGACGTCACCGCCCCGGTCGGGATGGTTCGTAAAAGCAAGGCGTCTGTATTCTCTCTTGAGCTCGTCCAGCGTGTTGGTGTTCGTGAAGTATTTCATGTTGTTTCCTCCCCGGCGATGCCGTCGTTGTGTTTTGATGGCTCAATCATAAACGTTAACGGTTATTTCGTCAAGAGGCAAGTTGCACAAAAGTTAACGGTTATTTCTGGTGAATTTTATACGTTGACGGTTACGCGGTGAAGGTGTATACTCGAGAGGAAGCGAGGTGACGCAATGGCAGTCAGCGACGCGCACAAAAGAGCCTCGGCGAAATGGAACGCCAGCCGGGACAATATCATGATCCGCCCCGAGAAGCAAGAGGGGCAGAAGATCAGAGACGCAGCCGCCCGCGCAGGGCAGAGCGTCCAGACGTTCATATTAAACGCGGTAAGGAGGGAAATTGAACATGGGAATGACCGATAAGCAGTTTCAAAGCTGGGTGCGGTTCCTGCTCGCGATGCTGAAAGATTATATCGCGGAGAAAGACCCGAAGAAGAAGGAAGCAAAGCTTTCTGAGATCGTGGACAACCTGCAAAAGACGTTGGAAGACTGATACAAAGCCCCGCACAAGATCATCTTGTGCGGGGTATTTCTTTGCCCCTTGGGAAGCATGATTTGCAATGTTCTAGTATTATTCTGGACTTATGGTATGCGAATAATGCTGCGCCCTGAATAGGGCCAGATTTGATAAGGCCAGACACTGCGGCTGGGCTGTTTTGGGCGCTGGGAAATCCTGAAAAATCTTGTCAAGCCCCTGCGTCCACTATTTTATAAAATTTTGTGCATATCGGCTTAAGGCAGCCGGGCACAAAATAGATACAAAAGTCCGCAGTATTGGACAGATAATATGCTACAATGATCTCAGAAAGATCAGGAGGTCATTGGCATGGCACGAGCAGAGGGCATCACGTTTCAGGAATTTCGCACCCGGTTCAGCACGGAGGACGCCTGCCGGACGGAACTGTTCCGGCTTCGGTTTCCAAACGGCTTCGTCTGCCCGAAATGCGGCTGTACGGAATATTACCCAGTTCGCGGACGAAACACGTTCCAGTGCCGCGCCTGTCGGCATCAGACCTCCGTTACCGCAGGAACCGTTATGCACCGCACGCATCTGCCGCTGACCGTCTGGTTCTGGGCGATTTATCTCTGTGCCACGGACAAGCGCGGCATTTCCGCCGTCCAGCTGAGCCGCACGCTGAACATTTGCTATGAGTCAGCATGGTATCTTTTGCACAGAATTCGCCACGCAATGTCTCAAAGAGACGAGAACTACGTACTTTCTGGCATCGTTGAGATGGACGACGGCTACGTGGGCGGCGCAACGCACAATGGAAAACGTGGCCGTGGGACGGACAAAGCAAAGATCGTTGTAGCGCTGTCAAAAACGGAAAACGAGGCGGCACTGTTTACGCGGATGCAGGTCGTGGAAGACGTCACCGGCGGCACGCTCAAGCAGGTCGTCAACAAAGCTGTTGCACCGGGCTCAAAAATCGAATGCGACGGCTACAGAAGCTACCGGAACTTGTCCGGCGTGGAGCTGAACGCAAAAAAGTATGAACCCGGCGATCTGCACTGGCTGCACAAAGCCATCAGCAACCTGAAAGCGTTCCTGCTCGGCACCTATCACGGCCGCTGCCAACAGCTCCAGGCGTATCTGGACGAATTCTGCTTCCGCTTCAATCGCCGAAAAACCAGAGATCAGATCTTCAGCCGCCTCGCAAGGGCCGTAGCGACATCTTGTGCCCAGCTGCGTTAAGCCGATAAGCACATAAAATTTTTTCAAATCACGGTTTGGCCTGTGTTTTCAAGGCTTTTTTGCCCGAAAAAATCAATATTTTTGGGAAGTTATAACTGCGTTTTTATTTATGGCCTGAAAATCCGTGGTATATATACGTATGGGGAAGACTATACCGGTTTCCCATGCCGGAAGTTCTGATTTCTCCGAAAATTATGAGTGAATGCGTTTTGGTTCGAAATGTTCGGGAAGGAGGGTAATATGGCTGGGAAAGCTGCGTTTCCGCTGAGCTACAAGCAGGTAGTGAAGGCGATTGAGGAGTATAAGAGCAAGGTTGAATCCGGGGAATATCCGAAGGCTGATTGGTGGCATTTCTGCGGAACGATCGGGATGGATGCCGAAAGTGTGTCAAAGGCCATTAAGAATCCTCCGGCCAATAAAGTAGACGTCTCGCGGGAGCTAAAAAAGTTTGCTACGTGGATCAGGGGGCAGTACAACACCGCGCCGGGATGGTCCGGGCCGAACAGCTCGAAGTCGATCTTCGCCAATAAGCAGGATTTCGACGGCTGCAAGATGATCGATAAAGCAGATGACGGCAAGGGCACCGGGGAACTGACGATCAATATCGAGTTTGGAGGGTCAAAGACGGCCTTCAAGTAGCGAACGCAACCAAATATCTATTTTGTTGCGTTCATATTTTGCAAATAGTTCGATATACACCGAGTTTTATGTAGATAAGAGAACTATATATGTCCAAGTGGACATAAAAAGATTATGGTCTACTATTCTTCGGCATAATGCCGAGGCGCTTGGCTGGCGTGCGCTGGACGCCTTGGCGGGCGATAAAGAGGCCTCGCGCAGGCCAATAAGCCCCCGCGCGATTTTTTTGAGGGCCTGTGCGCGGGAAGGCGATTTTGGGTATACCCCCGGTCACGATGAATGGGCAATGGGAGGGGGTAGCGGAAAAACAGGGGGGCGTGTCTCTTAGTATGTATAGTTATATACAGCTCCCCCATATGGCCCCTTCCATAGCTTTTCCCTCATACTTCCAGATCAGGGTAGCGGAAAAATGGCGGCACCCTTCTTGATAAACAGAGCATGAAATTTTTCAAAAATCCTGTGTTGACCTTGGCGGTCAGTTTCAAATCCTCCTTTCTTTGGCGTCCCGGAGCAATCCGGGCGTCAAGGTGAGCACGGGAGAAAGGGCAGTGTATGGCGAGAAAGCAAACTGCAAAAGGCGGGGCAATCACGCTGAATCTGGGCTGTCCGAACAGTGAGCCACAGAAGAAGTTCTTTGAAAGCCGGGTAAAGTACACGTGCTACGGCGGGGCCAGAGGCGGCGGAAAGTCGTGGTGCACGCAGAGAAAGCCCGTGGGTGGGTGCATCGAATATCCGGGGCTCCGGATTCTGGTCATCAGGCGGCGGTATGAAGATCTTGAGAACTCCGTCATCGATCCGATTTTGAAGCTGATTCCGGAAAGCCTTGCTACATACAACGTGCAGAAGCACCTTCTGACGTTCGTTAACGGCTCGAGCATCAAGTTCGGCAACATGGATGGGTACGGTTCAGCGGTCACGGGCAAGTATCAGGGTCAGGAATACGACTGGATTTTCATCGAAGAGGCGACACAGTTCACAGAGCAGGAATTTCGCGGTATTGCGGCGTGCTGCCGCGGTGCAACACCATTTCCGAAGCGGGTATATCTGACCTGCAACCCCGGCGGCGTCGGGCATCAGTGGGTGAAGCGGATCTTCGTTACAAGAGATTTCCTTCCGGAAGAGAACCCGGACGATTATTTGTTCCTCAAAGCGACGGTCGAAGATAACGTCGACCTGTTGAAAGGCTCGCCGGATTATGTAAATGCGCTGAACCTTCTGCCGGAGGATGTCCGGCGGGCGCACCGGTTCGGCGATTGGGATGCGCTGTCTGGCGGCTTTTTCCCGGAATTCACGATCAAGACGCACGTCATTGCACCGTTCGCGATCCCGCCGGGATGGGCGAAATACAGGGCGTTTGACTATGGCCTTGATATGTTTGCGTGTTTGTGGCTGGCCGTGGACTATAATGGCAGGACGTATCTGTACCGGGAATATTCCGAATCGAGGCTTATCGTCTCGCAGGCGGCAAACGCGGCCATTGTGTCGACGCCGCCGGGCGAGAGGGTAGAGTACACGATCGCACCGCCGGATATGTGGTCGACGCAGAAGGACACTGGTAAGACGATGGCGCAGCTGTTCGCGGAAAGCGGACTTCCGGTCGTCAAGGCGAATAACTCGCGCGTGCAGGGCTGGATGGCGGTCAAGGAGCTTCTGAAGCCCTTAAGCGACGGAAAGCCGGGGCTTCTGGTGTTCAACACCTGCAAGGGAATCATTGACGATCTGATGGCAATCCAGCACGACGACAAGAACCCGTCGGACTGCGCCAAAGAGCCGCATGACATCACGCACCGGCCGGACGCGCTGCGGTATTTTTCGCAGCTTCGGACGCTCAAGCCGGAGCAGCAGGTTACCGCGGAGGAAGAAGAACACGAGGAAAGCTACAGCGATTACATGACCGGCGGAGAGGCCGACAGCAGCTATCTGAATTTCTAGGAGGGGCTTATGACAACGCCTGAATGGGTATTTTCCCGAGCCATCCATTTGATGGACGAGCAGAACGAGTCGAGCGGCGCAACGTCGACGCAGGATACGCAGGAATACCGGCTTCGGACGCTCAGCATCCTGAACGTCATGCGGCACGAATTGTTCCCGTATTCCGATACATTCCAGACGGGAGACGACGGAAAGCGGGCCGTCTGCCCGGAACTGACGGATTTCTCGGATGCCATCGGGCTGGACGATGTCATCGCGCAGGGCATCATGCCCTATGGGCTGGCCGCGCACCTGCTTCTGGGTGAAAATGACTCGATGGCGAGTTTTTTCAACGAGCGGTATTCCGAGCTTGTCGCGACGCTCGCGGCGAAGAAGCCTTCCGTCTGGGAGGAAATTACTCCGTATTACGGATTTTGAGTAAACAGCGGCCTACCAGAGCCGTGAATATGGCCTACCAGAGCCAGAAACAGGAGGAAGAAGCATGGATGAATTTATGGACGAAGAGTTCGGCGTAGACCTGAGCGACGTCGTTTCCGACGATGACGGCAACCAGACCGAAGAGGAAACCAGCGAGGAAACAGCCGAAGAGCCTGAAGAAACGGGCGAGCAGACAGAATCGCAGGAGCAGCCGGAGGAAGAACCCACGCAGGAATCGCCGGAAGAGCTGTTTGATCTGAAGTTCAACAAAGAAATCCGAAAGGTAAACCGTCAGGAGGTCACGGAGCTTGCCCAGAAGGGTTTGAACCATGACCGGATCTTGGAGCAGAGAGACCACCTGCAGCAGGAAAATGCCGAGCTTTTGAAGTTCAAGCAGGAAAACGAGGCGATTATTGGTCTACTGGACGCAGCGGCCCAGAAATCCGGCACAGACAGGGATACGTTTTTGCAGTCTGTCCGGGAAAATGCCTACGTTTCGCAGGGACTCAGCCGGGACGCGGCGCACGAGAGAGTGCTTCGGGAGGACGCAGAGCAGCGGCTTTCCAGAAGCGAAAAGCTCGAAGCCGAAAGAAACCGCTCACAGCAGTCTCAGCAGGAGCAGGAACAGGCACGGCAGCAGGATATCGACCGGTTTTTGAAGCTCTATAAGAACGTCGACCCCGGTACAATACCGAAGGAAGTCTGGGACGACGTGAGAAACGGGGAAACATTGGTTTCCGCGTATGGCCGGTATGAGAACCGGCAGCTCGCCGAGAGCAACCGCAAGCTTCAGGAGAGCATCAACGCGCTCAAGCAAAACGAGAAAAACAAGCAGAAAAGTATCGGTTCCGCGAAAACAGAAGGAAAGGAGACGGCGAAGGACCCGTTCCTTGAATACCTGTTGAGCGACGATTGACAGGAGGTAAAAAATGTCGAAAACCATTAACCTTGCAGAAAAGTATTCTGACAAGGTACAGGAAAGATTTTATCAGGATTCGCTGACGCAGAGCTCTTTTTCGAAGGATCTCGATATGGAGTTCGTCGGCGTCAGAACTGTTAAGCTCTACGAGACGCGCACCGCGCCCCTGAACGACTACACGCGTTCCGGTTCGAACCGCTATGGCACGCCGCAGGAGCTGGCTGACAGCATCTACGAGTTCCAGATGAAGCAGGACAAGGCGTTCACGTACACCATCGACAAGGGCAACGCGAAGGAGCAGTTCAACATCAAGTCCGCCGCGACGAGCCTGAAGCGTGAGATGCGCGAGGTCGTGACCCCGTACATCGACAAGCACCGCTTCAAGACCTGGGCGACGAAGGCCGGTATTCACAAGGCCCTGTCCGCGGCCCCGACGAAGTCCACCATCGCGGGCATCATCATGGACGCTACCTGCGCACTGGACGATATGTTTGTCCCGCAGAGCGGCAGAACGCTTTACATCCGCAACGACCTTTATAAGGCGCTCAAGCTCTGCGACGAGTATGTCAAGCTCGAGGGCATCGGCACGAAGTCCCTTGTGAAGGGCGTCGTCGGCGAATTTGACGGTATGCCCGTCAAGAAGGTTCCCTCCAGCTACTTCCCGTCGGACGTTTACTTCATGATCGTTCTGAAGGACGCGGCGATCTCGCCCATGAAGCTGAACGATTACAAGATCCATTCTGACCCGCCTGGTCTGTCCGGCGATCTGGTCGAAGGCCGTATCATGTTCGACGCTTTCGTGAAGCCCACGAGAGCAGACGGCATCTATGTCGGCTGCAAGGCGGATACTGCCGCGGAAACGCCGACGATCGTCATCGCGTCGAACGCCGCGACGATCACCTCGGAAACCACCGACGCGGTCATCAAGTATACCACGGACGGCAGCGACCCGCGCTTCAGCGATACCGCGCTGACGTATTCCTCGACCAGCAAGCCGACGCTTGCGGCGGGCGATACCATTAAGGCCGTCGCGACGAAGTCCGGCCTGTATTGGTCCGGCGTAGCAGTCGGTCAGAACTGAGCAATAGGGGCGGCGCACAGCCGCCCCTTTCCCCGATTGGAGGAAGTATGGCAAAAATCGTAACTTCGGACGTCGCGAAGGTTTTGCAGATCCAGAAGTTTCTGGGGCTCAATGAGTCGAAGGACGGCGACACGCAGCTGAAGGTCGGCGAGGCGTCCAAAATGGAAAACTGGCAGGTCACGCCGCAGAACCACCTGAAGGTCCGGCCGGGGATGCAGCTTGTGAAGAGCTTCACAGGGGCCGTGAGGGGCTTGTGGTGCGGCTATGTCGCGGGGAAGGAAACTATCCTCTGCGCGGCAGATGGCGGCGTGTGGGAGATTGCGGAAGTCAAGAGACAGCTCGGAACGCTCACGGACGCGCCGACGACGTTCTTTGGCTTTAACAACAAGGTCTATATTCTGAACGGGCATGAGTATCTGTCGTGGGACGGGACCGGCACGGTGCAGACCGTGGAAGGATACATTCCGCTTGTCGTGACGGCGGCGTCTCCGAAGGGCGGCGGCACGACGCTTGAAAATGTGAACCGGCTGACCGGCAAGCGGCGCGTCCGGTTTTCCGCTGACGGAGAGAGCACAGAATATGTGCTTCCGGAAGGTTCGCTTGTCTCCATCGACCAGATCTATGTGGATGGGACCTTGATGAGCAGTTCGCAGGTCACGAAGGACAAGACGGGCGGCAAAGTCACGTTCACCACGGCCCCGCAGACGGGAAACAATAACGTGGAAATTTATTATACCGCTGAGAATACGCTGCGTTCGCAGGTCACAGGAATGCGGTATTGGGAGTTTTTCAACGGCGCGAACGATACGAGAGTTTTTCTGTATGGAGACGGCACGGCGAAGGCGCTTTACTGCGGCATTACATCGGAGGGAGTCGCTTCGGCGGAGTATTTCCCGGATCTTTATGAGATGACCGTGGGCGATGAAAATACGCCGATCACGGCGATGGTCAAGCACTATGACAGGCTTCTGACCTTCAAGCCGGGCAGCGTCTATGCGACGGAATACTCGGCAACGACACTTGCTGACGGGGCAGTTTCGGCGGGATTTTACACGATTCCTTTGAACCGGGAGATCGGCAACGAAGCGCCGGGACAGGTAAGGCTTGTATATAACTTCCCGCGGTCTTTGTATGCGAGCGCGTTATACGACTGGAAGATGACGTCTTCCACGGTCAGAGATGAGAGAAACGCGAAGATGGTCTCCGAGCGCGTCAGAAGCACGATGCAGAAGGCGGACCCGAGCAAGGTTTTCATCTTTGACGATGACAGCAAACAGGAATATTACGTTTTTCTGAATGACACCGAAGGAACCGCGCTGGTTCACCGGTACATTGAAGACGCATGGTATAAATATACGAATCTTCCGGTCGTCTGCGCGTGCCGGAAGGGAGACGACACGTATTTCGGCACGTCGACCGGAAAGCTGGCGCTCTTTGACGAGATGGTGCACAACGATTTCGGCGAAGAGATCGACTGCGTCTGGGAAAGCGGCAATATGGACTTCGGTTCTGACTACCAGAGAAAGCACAGTTCGGTGCTCTGGGTGAGCCTGAAACCGGCGGCCGGCGCAAGGTGCACGATCTCGGCCCGGTCTGACCGGAAGAGCGAATACGCAGAAAAGACTGTCGCCGCGCAGGTTTTGAAGTTTTCTTCGGTCGATTTCAACCATTTTTCATTCAACACGAACCTGAGCCCGCATATGCGCAGAATCAAACTGAAGGTCAAGAAGTTCGTCTACTATAAGCTTTTGATCAGCGCGGTATCGATCGCGAACGACGTGACGGTTCTGGGCGTGGATATGCGGGTGCGGTTCACGGGCTATGTAAAGTGAGGTTAGTATGGAAATTTTCATGTGTGTGCTGCTTGGAATTTTGAGCCTGTTCATTCTTCTGCACTGCTCGGTGCTGCTTTTGATCGCGGCGTGTCTGTATAAAAAGCGTCAGCCGAAGGCGCTTATTACAGAGCAAGCACCGGAGAAGACAGAAGAAGAGCGCAGGGCGGAACTTGAAATGAAGCTTTTTAACGAGGGTGTGGCAAACATTTTATCGTATGGAAGCCCAAAGGAGAAGGATAGATGAAGAAACCGACGCCGGAACAGGTCCATAAACGATATGACAAGGGCGTAAGCTTTAATACGCAGATCGGGCTATACGACACGGTCACGGAGAACGAGAATTTCTTCATCGGCAAGCAGTGGGAAGGCGTAGAGGCGAACGGCCTTCCGACGCCGGTCTTCAACTTTCTCAAGCGCGTGACGCTTTTCCAGATCGCGACGATCAGCTCGAATAACCTTTCGATGCAGGCGACGCCGCTGAACTCCACGTCCCGGTACGGGCTTTCGCAGCTTGAGCAGGTGACGGACGTCATCAACAAGCAGTTTGCTGAGCTTTTTGAGCGAAACAAAATTGTGACGAAGGTGCGCGAGTTTATGCGCAACGCAGCCGTGGATGGCGATGGAGCAACGTATTCGTGGTTTGACCCGGAGATGGACACCGGTCAGGAAGCGAAGGGCGGCATTGTCACGGAGATCATCGAGAACACGCGCATAATCTTCGGCAACCCCAATGAGCGGAACGTGCAGGAGCAGCCCTATATTATCATCCCCATATGGCGCAGACGATCACGATCACGGGACTCAAAGCATCGTACACGGTCGACCCGCAGTGGGACGTGGCGCTCTCCGGCACAGACCCGGACGCGGACACGACGCTGCTTGAGGGCTTCGCTTTGATCCACAACTTCAAAACCGGCGCGAACAGCCTGACCGCGCAGTGCATCGGCGACGCGCCGGAAGTGAATATTCCAGTGAAGGTGGTGGCTTTCGGATGAGCGGGAGATCACCGAGATGGATTCAGTCCATTGTGTTTGGACATTTACGGCTAAGTATTTCTGGAACAACACTTCGAGTAAACGGACTTACTAAGGGTAGTACATATGCATTCCGCATCTATTATAAGCATTCAAGTTCCGGCAACTATGCCTCCACCCGAGAACCAGAAAGCGGGACTGTTACACTAGATGGTGAAACATGGACGTTCGATGCGTCAAGTCTTCTGACGGAAAGCGGGACTTATACAATATATGTAAATGCTTGGAATACAAAAGACAATATAGAAACCAACACGGTTGCATATGCGAAAGCATAGGAGGGGTTACATGGGATTTTTTCTAAGACGAGGCTATGCCCCGCCGCCGTTGCTTGGGGAAATTGAAGTAGGTCAACGAATCAAACTGAATGAATCCGGTGCCCCGGCCGAGTTTTATGTATCCAAGCACGACTATGAAAGCGGCCTAAATGGAGCAGGGAGAACATTGCTTGTTCGAAAAAACGGCCCCCAAGAAGGTTATTACAACTCGGGTAGCAACAGTTTTGAAGGTGGCGCTCTCTGGAATTGGCTCAACAAAACCTATTTACCAACACTTGATACTGACGTTCAGGCGGCAATCGGATCAACAAAGTACTATATTCGCGGTTATAATAGATACGACCAATTATATTCAAGTGTTCAAGAATCTGCAATATTCCAATTGTCCGCGTCGGAACTCGGAGTTTCAGGCTATGGCGGGGCTGCACTACCAATCGCAAGTATACTGCAAGAGGTGACTCTTGATGGAAGCAGCGGAAGTACAATGCAATGGACAACTACCACTATGACAAATAGTTTACGTGTTCTAGTGGTTGCGAAAAATGGAGTTAAAACCAGCGCGAGATGCGACGTTGAGGAGCACCTCTACCGGCCCGCTTTTACACTACCGGCAGAGTTCGTTGTTAGCAAAGATATGCTCGTATAGGAGGACACTATGTATATTACACACGACAATCAGACCTATCCGGGCGTGCGGGTTTACGCCACGACAAGCTCGGTACGGTTTACGGGAGAATCCCTTGCAGAGATTTCGGAGTTGACGGGCCTCATCATGGTGTTCGCCGAAAACGGCTTTCATCTACGCAGCTTTGACCCAACAGATTTTCTACGGCAGGAGATCTTAAACGGCTCGTGGCTTCTGACGAACGTAGCCGCCCCAACGCCGCAGCCGGTCATCGCAGCGCCAGTCACGTATGGTCTTCTTGTTTCCACGGCAAACATGACGCGGTTTTTGATGAAGGGCGCGAAGCCGGTGACAGCAGACGAGATCATCATGTGTTCGGCGCTTTATGACGAGTGGGAACCGGGAAGCCACGTCACAGGAGACGTTTTTACCGTCAGCGGCGACCCGTGGGAGTGCTTCCAGAGCTACGACAACGCAGTGTATCCGGACATCGCGCCGGGCAATTCTGCGTGGTACACGTTCAACAGGCCGTATCACGGCACATCCCGGGCGACGGCGCGGAACTTCGTACATCCGACGGGCGCACACGATATCTACAAAACCGGCGAATGGGCCATTCAGGACGGAAAGTTCACAAAGTGCCTTTCGGATACGTCCTACAGCATGGAGGAATACCCGGCGGCGTGGGAAGTGGAGGAATAAATGGGCGTATACAACATCGGAACCAAAGCTGGATACGACATTTCCGAGTCCCTGAAAAAGAATCTGGGCACGACCACGACGGTCTCTGACGGCTCTTCGTGGACGGCGGATAAGAGCGGAAATATCTGGGTCACGAAAGACGGCGTGACCACGAAGGCGAATATCACCTACAAGCCGACTGGCTCCGGTTACGGCCGGGGCAGCGGCGGAAGCTCCGGCGGGGCCAGTTCCGGCACGACAACAGAGCCGACGACTCCGGCGCAGGATTGGAGTACGCCGGGCGGCTCTGGCTCGAGCTCGACGGTCGACAATGCGGCCAGCCAGCGAGAGGCGTATAACCAGCAGATCCAGGACTATCTGAAGCAGCTCGAGGCAATGCGCGACCAGAAGACGCCGTCGGCGGCTGACCAGTCGTAGTATATCCGGCAGATGTATGAACAGCAGCTGGCGGCCAACAAAGCGCAGCTTGAGAGCGATTATAACCAGAACGTTTCGAATCTCGCGGGCGAAGAGAGCAAAATCGGCTCTAATTACTATGAGCAGCGGCGGCAGACGCAGTCGAACTCTGACCGGGCGCAGGCCAATTATAACGAGATGGCGAACGCTTCGGGGCTCAACACGGGCACGCGGGGACAGGCGCAGCTTGCAAGGAGCAATCAGTTACAGAGCGATCTCACGACGCTCAATAACGCCGAGGCGCAGAACCGGGCGGAAATTGAGCGGCAGCGGACGCTTCTAGGCCAGCAGTATCAGAACGCCATTCAGAAGGCGCAGGCGGAAAACAACATGGAACTGGCGCAGCGGCTTTATCAGGAGGCCGTGAGAGTCGACGAAAGCGTCATTGACGCGTCCAAGAACGACAGCCAGCGGGCTTTGGAAATTCTCAATATGATGCTCAGTCAGATCAGCTCTGACCGAAATCTTGCCTCGGAAGAGGCCAGACAGGCGGCGGAAATTGCGGCGGCCAGCGGCAAGTACGGGCTTTACGGAAAGCTCTACGGGCTTTCGGACGACGTCGTTTCCCGGCTGGAAGAGATCTATAACAAGGAGCTGGCCGACAAGGAGCTTGAGCGCGAGATGGGCATTTACGAAGCGGCGCGGAACAACGGCATCGATCTGAAGCGGCAGTGGTCGTGGGGCTCGAGCACGAACAGGTGGTAAGGTATGATCACAAATAACGGCGAACGAAACCCGAATCTTCAGAAGCAATACGACAGCATCAAAACGACGCCGAAGACCACGACCAAGAAGACGACGGGCAATAAGACCTCCACGGTCAATAAGACCACGACGGCGAAGGTCACGGGCTCTTCGAGCACGAGCGGCACACTGACGACCGTCAAGGAGCAGCCGAAGAAAAGCTCGAACTCTTCCCGGTCTTCGAGTTCTTCGAGCTCGTCGAGCTCGGAACGCACCAAAACCAAGAAAAAGACGCTAAGTCAGGCGGAAAAATCCGCCGCACTGAACGATCTGATGGACCGGGCGACGATCGGAAGCTCGAAGACCTACGGTCTTTCATTTCAGAGCTCGGCCAATAAGACGTATAACCAGAGAAGGCAGTCGCTTCTGGAGCAGGCGACGAAGAATGGATACGCGGTTGGACAGAACACCAGAACCGCGCAGAACTTCCGCAACACGGTCAACCAGAAGCTCGGAAGCGCAATTTTGAGCGGCAAGAGCCCGAGCGAGGCCAGAAGCGCAGAGCAGCAGCGGCTTAAAAAGAGCGCGGCGGCACAGAAATCTGTGCTTCGAGATCAGGAGAAGGGCCGGAATCGGACAGTATCCGAGCTTGACCGGCAGATCAAGGCCATAGACAGCGAACTTGCACCGCTCAAGAACAAAATCGAAGGTCGATACCCTGTAATCAGCGAAAAAAGCGGTAAGACAAAAGAGGCATTGACAGAAGAACGAAGCAAACTGATTCGGAAGAAAAAGGACGTAACGGGTGACTACGGCGTTCTTGATTCCATTTATAACTCGCTGGAAGCCGGTGCGGGACAGTTCAACTCCGGCGTTACCAGTACGCTTCACACAGTGACGAAGAAGGGCGCGGACGTTCTGCGCGCGATAGAATCGTTCACGAACGGCGGCGTAACATGGGATGATTTCAAAAACAGCGGTTGGGACTTTGATAAGCTCAAATTCTATAAGGGCGACTCTCCCGCTACAGATTCTTTGTTTCAGACAATCGAAGATGTAGACAGCTCGACAAAGGCCACAACGGCACAGTTTGCGCAGAAGGCGGCTACGGGATGGAACCAGTACGGCAAGGGCGGCGATATCGCGAACCAGCTGATTCAGGGCACAATTTCGGCGGTTCCGAACGCAGCTCTGGCGGCTATGACGGCGGGCGGCTCTGCGGCGGCGACGCTTACCCCGGAGGCTTCCGGGCTGACGGCGACGGTTGCGAACGCGGTGCAGAAGCTCTCCAAAGACCCGATGTACTGGACGAGCTTCATTCAGAGCTTCGGAAGCGGGTATGACGACGCCATTGAGAAGGGCGCGACGGAAGACGAGGCGCTTCTGGCGACGCTTCTTTCCTCGACGGCGAACGCCATCGTGGAGATCGGCGGAGGCGTGGAGCAGCTTCCGGGCGAGCTGCGCGAAGCGGGGCTCACCAGTACGGATAAAATCCGCAAGTGGGTTTCTTCGTCTTTGGATGAAGGCAAGGAAGAAGTCATTCAGGGTATGATCGAGCGGCTTGTGAACAAGGCCGTGTATGATCAGGACGCGCCGTGGTTTTCGGCAAGCAATGAAGACGCCGTCATCAATCCGCGGCAGTCCTCACAGGAAGGCGCGATGGGCGCGGCCATTGGCGGTATCTTAGGCGGCGGGCAGATGCTCACACAGGAGGTTCTGAACGCGGCAAACCGGAACCGCATTGTAGACCCGACGGCCAGCCCTCTGGATCAGGCGATTCTGGATGCGCTTCAGGGCGTGCAGACGCCGGAGAATGTGACGCAGACGAGAGAAGCAACGGCACTTGACAACGCGATTCTGGCGGCATTCAACGAAAATAGAAATTCCACCACACCTGAACAAACAACAGAGTCGCCGGGAACCGGGCCTGTAAGGTCAGATGCAGTGGAATCTACTACATCTACTATAAACGCTGCTTCCGAGAAAATCAAGGGCGATTTTGAAAAACTGATTGAAAAGAATAAGGGAAAACTGTCTTTCAATCAGTGGGTAGACTACGGAAATTCGCTTCATGGTGAAGACGCGGCTGCATTAAATGCGTTTCTCAACGATATTGAGGCCGGAAAAACGCAGTATAAGTATGATGCAGGCGGCGGCATCCATAAAGTTGACCCAGACAGCCATATTGATAACCGCGATATCAGCGACAGAATGCAGCGCGGCGGGCATTCGTTCCAGTATGACAACCCGGAGCTTCACGAATATATGAAGGAAGCGGCGGAACTGCTCTTGGACGATATTGCAGACTCGACCAAAGGCGAACGCTTCGCCACACCCGTAGAAAACGGGGATAACGGCGGATACTATCACTGGACAGGGACAAAGCGGCGCACCACAAAAGGTATTGCCGAACTGAAAGACCGCTTTGGTATTTCGTGGGACAATCTGGCGCGGGCAGCCGAAAACATCATCAAGGACGAAGGCGCGGAAAACTATGCCGACGCGCGGCGCGTGGAGATTCTGCTCGACGATATGCTCACAAACGGGTATGACTCGATGACACCAAAAAGTGAATCGGGCACGTTTGTCCCGCCGAACGAGGACTATATCCGCGCAAAGCAGCAGATTCCCGGCGCGGATATGCGGCAAAAATCCGAAAATTCGGCGCTCACGTGGCTGATGGAAATGGAAGATGAGCAGAACGCGGCCGAAGAAGCAGCGAAACAGGCAGAAGCCGGTGCCATTTTGAATGAAGACACCAGCGCGGATGAACGCACGTGGCGAGGGGAGCGCCAGAAAACGTCTCCGGCCAGCACGACGGCAGCACAGATTGACGCGCCCGGCCCTGCGCCTTCTGGATTTGACCCGTTGAGTCACGCAAGCAACCAGTACGGCGCGATTCCTCCCGGCGAGAACCCTTCACGCGTGGTGGATATCCCGGCGTCTATGGATGGCGAGACAAAGGTCAGCCGCTTTGCCCGCACGGCAGCAGAGGCGCAGATCACGACCGACGAGATGGTAGGCAGAATCGAGCAGCTGGTGCAGGATGGGAAGCTCAGTCACGAAGTCTACGGCAACAAGCAGGCCATTGAAGACGGCGCAAAGCAGATCGAGCGGCAGTACGCCAGAGGCAAAAGCATCGAGCAGATTCGCAGTGAGTTTGTCCGGGACGCGAACGCCGGAAAGGCGGGCGCAAAATTTGTCTCTCAGGGAACGACACTTTATGCGGACGCCATCGCAGCAGGGGACTATAACGCAGCGTCTGACATCCTTGTTGCGCTGACGGCGGTGGAAACAAACGCTGGTCAGACGGTGCAGGCAGCACGGCTCATGAAATCCTTGACGCCGGAAGGCAGAATCTTCACGGTGCAGAAGATGGTCTCCAATCTGGAGGCGCAGATCAACCAGAAGCGGCCCGCAAACAAGCAGATCGAGATCGATGTGCCGGATAAGCTTCTGGAGACGTATCAGAACGCCGCGACGGCAGACGCGCAGGAAGCCGCTTTGCAGAACATCTATCAGAATGTTGCAGACCAGATCCCGACATCTCTCGGCGAGGCGGCGCAGCAGTGGCGATATTTTTCGATGCTGGCGAACCCTTCGACGCACGCAAAGAACATCATGGGCAACGTCTCCGGCACGGTCGCAAAGATCGGCAAGGACAATCTGGCGGCGCTCATGGAAACGCTCGTTATCGGCGACAAGCCGGGGCAGCGCACGAAGGCGTTCCTGAACCCGGCAAAGGCCGCAGACCAGAACCTTCTGAATATGGCATGGGCCGACTATGATACGGCGGTCGACCTCTATGAGGACAGCATGGGAAAATACTCCAATGCGGCGGGCGACATCAACGACAAGCGCCGGTACTGGAAGATCAACGACCCGCAGAACGCTTTGACGCGCGGGCTTGATAAGGCTTTGAGAGTCGCGGAGAAGGCGAACGAGCTTAACAGCCGGGCGCTGGAAGTGGAAGATATGTGGTTTTCGAAGCCGATGTATTCCGTTGCACTGGCCGGGTATATGAAGGCCAACGGGCTCACGAAGATCACGGACGCGGCCAGAAGCTACGCAATGAGCGAGGCAAAGAGGGGCACGTATAACGATCTGAACGCGGTTTCCAAGTGGGCAACGTCTCTTGGAAAGGGCAGCAAGCTCGGGCGCTTCCTCTCCGGCACGATCTACCCCTTCAAGAAGGTTCCAGCAAACGTCATGGTGCGGACGGTGGAATATTCCCCGCTCGGATACTTAAAGGGCTTGTGGGATGTCGTGCAAATCCACAAAGGAAACCCGGATATTACAGTGGCGAAGGCTATAGATGATTTTGCCGCGGGCACAACGGGAACGGCGCTGCTTCTTGTTGGCGGTATGCTGGCGAAGCAGGGAATCCTTCGGGTGACGGGCGTCGGCGACGACAAGGAAAAAGAGCAGCAGAAAAACGCGTTTGGCGCGAAGGACTTCTCGATTCTTGTCGGCGATACATATGTCCCCATAGACAGTTTGACCTTGACCGGCACGGGGCTTCTCACGGGCGCTCAGATCTGGGAGGCGGCACAGAACGCGCGAAACGGCGATACGCCGATTTCGTTTGATGATTTTTTAGACGCGATGTCCAAAATCACTGACCCTGTCTTTGAACAGTCGATGCTCAGCGGACTGGAGAGCATTTTTACGACAATCCAGAATTCCGGCAAGAATGGGCAGGGCGAAGTTTTAACAAAAATCGGCGTGCAAATTCTCGGCAACTATGTCGGGCAGTACGTGCCGACGCTCATCGGGCGCGTGGCGGCGAGTTTCGACAAGAACCAGAGAAGCACGTACCTTGAGCCGGATGGTGCGTGGGGCCCGGTACAGACGGCGGTGCAGGGTGTGCAGAAGAAGCTTCCGGGGCTTCGGGAGAATATGGCCGTCAGCTACGGAAACTGGGGCGTCCCCGTGGAAGGCAACGGCGCAAACGGTTTTGGAGAAGGCCTTTTCAAAGCGGTCACGCCGGTATACCCCTCCAAGCAGAAGACGGACGCTGTAGAAGAAGAAATTGCGCGGCTTCACGATGTGAATTCCGACTACTCCAATTTCTATGTCCGGCCAAAGAAGAGCATTTCCGTGAATGGCGAAGATATGAAATTGACGTCAGAACAGTACGGGAAATACGTCGAGACGAGCGGCCAGACGGACTACAATCTCCGGAAGAATATGCTGGAAAGCGATATCTACAAGGGCCTTCCGGACGATATGAAATCCAAAGCAATGAGCCTTTCGCAGGAATACGCGAACGCACTCGGCAAGGAAGCGGCCGGCGTCGGCTACGAGAGCGACGAGAAGTGGATCAACGAGCTCAAGGGCAAGAGCGACGAGGAAGTTTTGAAGGCGATCCTTGGCAGGGCCATTGACGCTTCCGGCGGACTCGGAGAAGTGGACGCGAAGAGCGTCTACAGTGGGACGCAGTATGCCGGTCTCAGCGGCGAGGTCATGGACAAGTCTTTGGAATATGCAAGAGTATATGAAAGCGCAATTGAGAAAGAAAAGCTCGGATACCCCATTGAAACAGGATGGATTGCAGAAGCGAAGGGCCTCTCCAAAGAAGAACGGACTGACCTTTTCATCCAGAAGGCGGCGGAAAGCGTCTCTTCGTCGATGGGAGGCAGCAAGATTGAAAATCTCGGTACGATGCTGGATGCGGGGACGATCAACGACGCGGCGGTTTACGCGGCGCTGAGTGCAGATGATCTTGACCGGTATATGGAGGTTGGCAAAGGAAAGCTCAGTACGGACAAGCTCTTGGACGCGATGAGCTACTACAATTCCGATGCGTGCAAGGCGGTGAAAGACTGGAACGGGGACGTTGTCGAAGGAAAGAGTCAAGCCGAAAATTATGTAAACTTCCTTCAGGGAACCGGATGGTCCGACACGGAGAAGGCTGCGGCGTATTTGCAGGAGTACAAGAGCCTCAAGGATATGCCGGAACAGTGGCTTTCCGCCGTGGATGACGATATGGTCATGGGCGCGATCGGGAAAGACGATCTTGCAAAGTGGGATGCGCTCGGCAGGGACACGGTGAGCGCCGAGAAGGTCTTACAGGCGGCTTATAAGTTTGACACGCTGGAATCCGACAAGGACGCGAACGGCAAATCTATCAGCGGCAGCAAACAGCAGAAGTACATTGACTATCTTGACAGCACGGGCATGAGTGAAAAGGAAAAGCGAACGCTCTTCCTTATGCGTTACACGGAAAAGAACTGCCCATATGGGACTGAGGATGCAGCGCCTGCTTCTTCGGCGGCAACTGTCAGCCCCAGCAACGCGGCGGTCACAACGAACGGAAGCGGCTCTTCCGGTTCTGGAAGCTACAGTTCCGGCGGGTATTCCGGCGGCTGGAGCAGAGGCTCGGAAGAAAAGAGTCAGGCCCAGAAGGCATATGAGCGCTTCGGCATGGCGGCAGGAGCCACGGAAGCCATGTATCAGGAGGCAAAGCAGGCAAGAGACAACATTTCCACAGTCTACGACATGGACGGGAACGTTGTGCGCAGCGCGGAAGATCAGTTCGATTCCTGGCTCGAGCGCAGGAACTGGACGCAGGATCAGAAGGACGCGGTACGGGCCGGATTCTACGCGGATACGGTGAAGAACCTTCAGTATCTTTCCTCGGAACTGCGGCAGGGCAATATCAGCGTTGCGTCTGCCAAGAGTGAGCTTTCGCCTACGATGCAGACCGGATGGACACGGAATGTCATGGACACCGGCGCGGCAATGGCCGATTACATCGACGCTTGGGCGTATTTCAAGGAGGCCCCGAACGCCGACGAGCGGAAAGCGCAGGGCTTTGGCACGAAATGGGCTTGGTTCTGCAATTACCTCAACCAGACGGATATGACAGCAGAGCAGAAATACGCTTTTGCGGTCAGCGTGTCCAACTACGCAGACAGCACCAAGCGGAAGATCCAGAAGGCCGTCGGCTGGGACGGGGTATCCTCGGCAGAGCCGACGGCCCCGGAAGAGACCTATGATCTGCGGACGGACGACGGCTATCGCGCGTATCTGAGCCTTCTTCTCAAGCGCACGAGCCGGTATGAGGCAAAAGACGGCTCTGTCTGGACGCTCGGGACAAACGGGGAAGTCGTTGCGCGGACGAAAGACGGTCGTCAGCTTCGCGTGCGGGCGGTTCTCGGCAAAAACGGCTTTGAGGATATCCCCGGGAGCGGCTACACGGTCGGCTCGAAGGCGGGACAGCTTGCGTACAAGATGATGCAGAACGGCGTCATGAAGACGTGGCAGGCCCCGGACGGCTGGACGTGGAAGCTTGTAAACGGCGAGATCATCGCGGAGAAACACGGTACAAAAATACCTGTCCGGATGGCCGGGTAAATATAGAAGGGAGCGCCTATGAATGAAGTAGAAATGGAACACAGA
>ERZ808262.266-NODE-266-length-32533-cov-6.739146_pt1 | contig 32533 bp, 30 predicted proteins | sample MGYA00520895_ERZ808262 | MGnify/ENA primary metagenome ERZ808262 (study PRJEB31516, sample SAMN03275588) | gut metagenome | biome: mammalia-associated habitat; material: feces | host: Papio cynocephalus | place: Kenya | collected 2012-08-02 ... | reverse complement strand
ACAAGAAAGGCGAAAGTGGTTTTGACCATGATGCGTTTTACGACTGGTGCTGCGAGCAGGAGGAATTGGTTATGGTAAGCGAGTACGGTATGCCCTCGGACAGGTTCACGTGCGTATGGCAGACGGCACACACGCAATCGCTATGTGCCACCAAGAAGAGTGCCGTGACCGAGCGTCTGTTCGTCCTTACAAGACAACTTGGGCTGTACAGGCGGATGATGGGTAGAAGGCATTTGTCTGCCATGCCCAGACCTGTCCAGGGGAGTTTTAACTTTGCGAATATATGATAAGGAAGATAAAGATTGAGCTGCTTGAAGGAGGCGTTATGCCTATGAAAGCCACCTTTGGCAGTGCGGCGTATGATGTCTATATAAGCAAGGATGTGGACATGGTTCTTGAATACGGTGAACGCATGGCTGTCCCGCTCGGCTTCAAAATGGAGCTTCCACAGGGACTTGCCGCAGTCATACAGCCACGCAGCGGTTTCTCACTCAAAGGCATGGCTGCACGTGAATGGGACGGTTCGAGAGGGCGGCGTCTCAACGCTGACGTTCTTATCGGGCTTATAGACAGCGACTATCGTGGCGAGGTTCATGCCATAATAAGGGCTAACGACAGCATTGCCGGGACGATACCCGAGGGCACTCGCATAGCGCAGATGCGTATCGTGACAGTGCCTGACACCGAGCTTGTTGGCGGAATTGTCAATGGCTCAGGACGTGGCAAAGACGGATTTGGCAGCACAGGCATAAGATGAAGCGCGTCACCCACTACCATGACAAGCAGCCCCGTGAGCGCAAGCCGAGCCACCGCTGCCACTACAACCGCCACGGCAGGGCGAAGGTGGCTTTCACAGACAGGGCTGATGCCGAGGCGTTCATTGCCGGGCACGGTCTTGACGGATGACATGATACAGATTTACTTTACACGTTATTAACAAATAAGCATGTAAAGAAAATGGAATCAAAGAGGAGACCCCGTCGTCATTTTGACGACCAGTTCAGGCTAAGCGTCCTGAAGGAATTTTACAGTAGCGGAAAGCTCAGGGACAGGCTGTCCGCCGCATGAGAAGGCTCATCGGAGGCTTTGCGCCTCCGGCCGCATGGCTTCCTCCGCAGTGTTTTTCATGGTGTCTTGCAAATGTGGAAGGAAAGCAGTAACTTTGCGGATGTAAACCGGTTCAGTAAACAATACTATGGGATGTAAAGTGTATAAGAAAATGATAAAATATGATGTAAAGTTAATCAGTAAATAACATCAATTCGTGTGAAGTAAATTCAGGCACAGTCAGATATGTCGCTTATAGGTGTAAAGTATGCTCATTATTTCATATAGACCACTGAAAAGATTGCCGTAATTATGATTTTAAAATTAATGACTATGAATAAGATTTTTGTACGTTTGAGTTTCATTGTGGCGGGATTTTTGTTGTTTATTCCCATCATAATGCTCTATTCCCTCGGGAATATCTTTGAATGGGTTTCCACTGGTCGGACAGAGCGCATGGATGCCTTGATGACAAGGTTCATTGATTTCTTTGAGCGTCGCGTATGAAAAGGCGAGGATATTTTGAGTATAAGAACGGCATCTACCCGCAAAGGCTGTGGGTTCACATTGGATATGACTTAGCCGAGGTGATAAAGGCTGAGTTTGACGGCTGCGAGCCTCCGGAAGAAGGGTATGACGGTGTCGTATATACCGATGGGGTAACGAGAAAATCGGACAACATCTTTGGTGTACTTGCGTCCTTCCACTGCACCAAGGACATGACGATGAGCGTGTGCTGCCATGAGGCGAGTCATGTCTGCGATGCCATCGAGGAGGCTATCGACATGGACCATGGCGGATAGGCCAGCGCATACTTGATGGGTTGGATAGCGTCCTGTATCAACAAGGCTCGTTTAGGAAAGGGCACTTTTATTCAAGTTAAGGGCTACAAGGCATGACTGAAGATTTTTAATAGCTTAAACTTTAATCATTATGAGGACATATATAGGGATAGACCCGGGCGCGTCGGGGTTCATTTCAGTAATATACCCCAATGGGGTGAAGGATTTCTTCTCCATCAAAGAGAATGATACGAGAGACGTGGTTGAATTTCTCCGTGGCGTAAAGGACCAGTCTCAGGGCGACTGCATCTGCTGCATGGAGGAGGTTCATGCGGTGTTCGGTTCTTCCGCCCGAGGAACGTTTGCCTTTGGCAAGGTATGCGGTCTGCTGGAAGGTATGTTGGTATCACTCTGCATACCATACCACCTCGTGCAGCCGAAAGAATGGCAGGGGGAGATTTGGATAAACCAAGACAAGGAATATACCGTCAAAACTAAGCCATGGAAAGACAAGAATGGCATTGAGAGGGTGAAGTCAGTGCGGAAGGTTGACACCAAGAAGACCTCGCTTAATGCTGGCAAGCGGTTGTTTCCGAATGTTGACTTCAAGCGCAGCGATAAGTGCAAGATAGAGGATGACAACAAATGCGATTCGCTGCTGATATGCGAGTTCGGGCGAAGGCTGAACCTATGAACGCAAGTAAAGGATGAAGAAATAAGAGTGAAAGACTATGCGCCTCTAATTGCATGGTCTCTTCACTCTTTTTCTCAGCGCATAAACGGTTAAAGAATTATGATAGTTATTATTGACAACGGTCACGGAGAAGACACAGCGGGCAAGCGTTCTCCTGACGGAAGACTGAGAGAGTACGCCTACGCCCGTGAGATAGCCAAGCGGTTGCAGTGTGCCTTGTGCCATGAACTCGGAGCGGGTCACGTTTTTCTCCTGACCCCTGAGACAAACGACATTAGCCTGAAAGAACGCTGTCAGAGGGCGAACAACCTCTGTAAGGCTCACGGGGCTTCAAACGCCCTGTTGGTCTCAATTCACAACAATGCGGCGGGGGCTGATGGCAAATGGCATGAAGCCCGTGGTTGGTCGGCACACGTCTCTCTGAACGCCTCTCAGAAGAGTAAGACGCTCGCAACGTGTCTTGCTCAGGCGGCTGAGGAAAACGGGCTGAGAGTGAGGAAATACACGCCACAGCAGCCGTTCGTCACTCAGAACCTCGCCATCTGCCGTGACACGATCTGCCCCGCCGTCTTGACTGAGAACCTATTTCAGGACAACAAGGCTGACGTGGACTTTCTTCTGAGCGAGGAGGGCAAGGCTCTCATCACAAAAGTTCATGTGGAGGGTATTCTGTCATACATCAAAAGCGTGAAGAAATGACAAAGAAACTGTTCATCTTATTGGCGGCGGTCTCACTTATGTGGGGCTGCTGCCCTTGCCGAAACCTGATAAGGGAAACAGCCCGTCAGGACAGCACCCGTGTTGAGGTCAGGACAAAGACTGTTCTCGTTCCTGATACCGTGTTTGTTGAGATACCCGCTCAGACAGCCGAGCGCACAACCCGTGACAGCGTTTCACACCTTGAAAACGACTACGCCACCTCTGACGCTCGTATCAACCCTGATGGCTCTCTGTATCACGACCTCAGGACAAAGGCTCAGAAGAAAGCCGTAGAGACCGACAAGAAGATTGAGACCCGTGACAGCTTGGTTTACCGAGACAGATACCTGAAAGTCAAAGAAAAGGTTTCTGTTCCACGTGACCTGACAAAGTTTCAGAAATGTGAAATCTTCGGTTTTTGGTTCTTGTTAGCTGTTATCTGTTTGTTTGTGTATCTGAAACGACTACAAAAGAGGCTGAGAACGCTGAAAATGATTAAGAAGTAACCTTAAATTAGCAGACAATACTTATAGTCTGCTAATTTAAGGATTCTTGCCATGATGTTTGTCTTATTTACTATTTGTCGTATCACGTGTCCCTCTTCCTTCGCCTTCCTCTATGGTTTCCTCTATCGCATTGCCTACGTCTGGGGCTTTGCGCTTGATGAGGGCGATGATAAAGCGTTTGACGGAGAAGGAACATTTCAGCCCGTGAATGGAGCATACGTGCCCTACGATGGAGTCAATCTCCCATATCATCCCCAGGCCAAGCCCGACGGCCGCTGTCTGCGTGTGGGTCGCCCAGTTCAGGGGCTCGAAGATGCCCAGCCCGAGGAGCGAGCCGAGCAGGAGGTACGACAGGTAGTCGACCGCCTTGTTGCAGGTTCTTCGCCCCGCACGTGAGAATCGGAAGTGCTCATTGTTTTTCAGCGAGTCCGACACCCCGAACCAGAAGTCTGCCAGTATGAGGGCGAGCACGAGCGCGAGCATCCATCTGAGGTCGTACAGTGCCCTGAGAGCCTCGGCTGTCATGCCCGTGTGGTGTTCGACTGCATCCATGCCAGTTATCGTTATGAGGAAGCCAGTGGCCGCCTTTGATGCTATGCTTGTTGTCATGTCTGTTGTTAGTTGGTATAGTTTTGTGGTGTGTCCTGTCTTTACTTGTAGCCTCTCTTCATCTGCGCCGCCAGGGACGAGGCCGTCTCCATGAACCGCCAGCAGGCGTTTACCTTGTCATAGATGAACATATATGACCTGCGTCCGCCGGGGGTAATCGATGTCATTTCCGTGCCGTCAAGGTAGATAATCTTGCTTGCCTTTATCGTGGCGGTGTCTTCCTCGAGATATTGCAGACCGTCGGTAGTGCCTGTTATCCTGCTCCAGAGGCATGAGAAAAACCAGAACACCTGCCCGTCCTCGCAGTCCGTGGGCAACGTGATGGTGATGTCCTTCTGCATTACCATTATCACGGTGTCCATTGCCGAGAGGGTCTGTGAGGTCGAAACCCTGCGCACGTGCAGGCGGAAGCCCGTTATCGTCCCTTTCTCCAGGTACATGGCGTGGTTGCCCGTCCGCTCCGAGGTATACATGTCCGTCTCTGCCCCGCCCGATGCCGACAGCATCAGGGCTACCGCCCCGTTCGTCTTGGTCTCTGCCGTGTTCTCTACTAATATGTTTTGCCCTATGAGCTGTTCGTCATTGCTCCCCGTGCATGTTCTGCTGATGTATGCGGGCACTTGGTAGCCAAGTATGGTCGACATTGAGGAAACTCCGAAGCTGGCGTAGGTCTTATTCGTCGAGGAGCCGCTTGTCTCGGTCTCCGTGAACGCCACCCCGTCCCTGTCAAGCATGAACGAGGTGTTGCCGTTCACAAGCTGCATGTAGGACTCATAAATCTTAAAGCCGCCAATCTTCCCGTCGTTGGCGTTGATAGTCCCAGTAACCTCGGCATTGGAGGCAAGCATCTTTCCCGTCTCGTCTACGCGGAATGGAGCGTCACCAGGTGTTTTCGCCCCTGCCCAGAACCGAATCCCGGATGCGCCCGTGCCGTAGCCGGACATGCCCGCGGTGACCGTGCCGTCCTCCTTCTGTATGGCTATCTGGTTGCCGCTGAGAAAAGTTATCTTTGCGTCATCGGCAAGCAAGAGGGCGGTATATATGGCCCCCACGTTGGACATCTCCTCCCATGGTGAGCCGTCGGTGGTGGGGGCGTTGTCAGCCGTGGAGGTGTGTGAAGACTTGCACTTGAAGAACCGCCAGCCCGTCGCCACGCCAGTGTCGCGCACGCCCACGATGTCAATGTAGCGCACCCTGTCTTCGGTTACGCCCTCCTCGTTGAGGTACTGCTGCCCTTTGACCCACTCCGAACGCCGCATCACGCAGCCCTGCAGCCCCTGTTTGCCGTCCTGCCCGTTCTGCCCGTTCTGTCCGTCTTTGACCACGTTGAGAGTCTTTTGGTAGCTCTTGCCTTGGTAGACGCATTCCACGGTGGCTTGCTGAACGGTGACGGGGGAGGGAAGTGCCCAGCCGAACACTTTCATGTCATCACCTCCTGCCACCGTACCTATGCTCACCGTGGGGGCAGCATCAAGGGCGAGAGCTTCAGTACCACCCTGTCCCTGTTCCCTGAATACAAGGTATGTGGCTACGGCCTTTGGCTTCCCGTCAGCGTTAACGGCTATGGTGTCGCCGAACTGTGGCAGGTATATCTCATACGCTACCCCGTCCTTGCCTGGCTGTGCAGCCCTTTTCAGGGTTATGCTGCCCGTCATTCTCTGTGCCATACCCCGTCCCCCATGCTAACTTATGGTGCATGATACGAAGTCCACAAGGTCTTCGAAATCCTTTACCTTCGCCCATATATCCTTTGTCACCTCGACAGGATTCTTGCCGGAGATGGTGCCACAGTCGGTGTCAAGACTTGAAGAGCGGAACTCGTGGGTCCATGCGCTTTGGGCGGGCTGTGGGTCCACCAACGTTGTTTCCTTGCCCGACGCGAACTTGTAGAGCAGCCCCTGCACCTTCATCGTGCTGCTGCCATCCCACTCTGCCGGGCTGTCGTCAGTGAGGGAGACCACCACGTCGACATCGTCCTTCACGTCGGTTATGGCTATGGCGTCGCTTGCCAGCACGGTGGCTGACGATGCGCTTGAATACCAACGAGCGTATATAATTCCCACTCCCTGCACGTTATCGGAGGTGACGGTGATGGTGTCGCCCGTCTCGCCTATCTGCGTCTTGCCGTCCTCTCCGAACCACTTCACTACGCCCGTGTTGCTGACGTTGCCGTCGGTGAGCCTTGTGGCCTGCAGCTTCACTGTGTCATCATCGCCCGTGATGATGGTGTCGTTGCCATCCTCGTTGACGAGCGATATGAGTATGACGTTGGCCGAGTTTCCAAGGGTCATTATGCGCAGTTCAATGCTGCCCGTAACGGTGTAGTTCGCCCCACCGGCCTCTCCGTGGGCGGTAAAGGTTAGGGTGTCGGTGGCGGTGTTGTCCGCCGATGCCACGTTCTTCACCACCTTTAGCTCATGGGTGCTGGGGTTGTAGGCGAACGCTCCGTTGGCGTTGGTGCTTGTCGCCCAGCCGTCTGCTGCGGGGTCACCGAACGTGAGCAGGGTGTCGTTGTACTTCCACTCTCCCGACGTTATCTTCACCGCCGTGCCATCGCTTGATGTGACCGTGGGTGTGGCAACGGGTTGATTCTCCACCGTCGTAAAGTCTGGCACCGCAGTGCCTGACGAACTATTCCATCCCTGGAAGAACGGCTTTCCTAATGCGTTGACCGAGAGGAATACCACCCTGCCTGTCTTTAGCCTCTTTAGTACGAGGCTCCCTGATACTTTTGTCTGTTCTGCCATAGTGTTACTGATTTACTGGTTTGTTAATGTTATTAATTGCCTTCTTGGTGGCTGCCGCGCTTTCATATATAGTGCCCCCAATGGCTCTCGCCCTTCTGGCGAGCATTCCTCCGAGCGCACCGTTTTGCTCTACCTCACGTTCGTTGAGCACCATCCACCCCTTTACGGTGACATGCAGCGACGGGTTGAACCCTGCCGCCTGTGCCTTCTTCTCATCTGCTAATATGTATTTCATCTACTTGAATATTAGTATTCTATTTAATTGAATATCAGCTCATTGCCATCAGCGCCAGTCAGCACGTTACCGTCAGCGTCGGTCAACTGTGAATGCGGCTGCTTGTAGTCGTAGTCTATGTATAGCTCAGCCCATGCGTCAGATGGTGACGTGCCTATCACAAGGTCATCAAGGCTGTAATCCACACGGCTTCCCATGCCGAGAAAGTGCTCTGTCTCGAACGCCGTGTCAGCATACCATTTCATGTTAAGATACAGCTCCGGGCTGTCAAGGTTCTTGTCACGCAGTCTTACCACCGCCTTGTCCCACCGTTCTGTCTGTCCCTCCAGCAGGTCGCCTCCGTTGGTCGGCTGTGCCGTCACCGCCTGTACGCGGCGTGACACGCTGAACAGCGTCTTGCGGGCTACCGTGCGGTCTCCCTCTGTAACCTCGGCATAGTACGTCGCTCCCTGGGGGACTGTGCGCAGGTCTATGGTCAGTGCCGTGGGGCTGAGTGCGACAAGTTCATCCTCGCCCACAGTCAGTTCCTTGCGTGTGGCGAGGTCTGTGCGGTAGAGCCGCACTGTCACGTCCTTGGTTACGGTATCCTTGCCCTTGCGTATGACTATGGGCACTGTGCGCAGGTACTCATTGCCGTCCTTAGCGGTAGTCGGCGTAAGCTGCGTATCTATGCCGTGACTGTGCAGGTAATCATAAAGATAGAGAAGGTCCTTGGTGATGTCGTAGGGCAGTATGCTGCCCACCCCGCTCTCCAGAACCCATGTGTCACCAGCCACGCTCTGCGTGACGAGCACCGCGTCATCCGACCTCATGGCAATGTTCTGTCCCGTGCGCGTGTCGGGTAACACGCACGAGAAGTAGAACGCATGCCTCTCGCCGTCTGGGAAGTTGCGTTTGATGAGCAGCGTCCCCTTGTCCGTGCCGGTCTGTACAATCTCATAATGCCCGTTCCATGCGGCGAGGGTGGTGATGTCCGTGCCGTCCACGAACCACTTCATCTGAGCGATGAGTGCACGGGTGTCCTTATTGGCCCACGACCCGTCCGATGCCGATGATGACACTTCGGGGCGCAGCCCGCAGGGGGTGAGAGTACGGTCAGGCTCATACTCCCCGTCACGGAACAGCTGTGTCATTGGCGAGAGCGGCGTTGAGCACGAGAGCACGCAGCTCACCGTCAGCGGCGCATACCCGCGCCTTGAATATTGTCTTTGACTTCTCATGATTCTAATTCTTAATTCTTTGTCCTTGATTCATAATCGTGGGTGTCGCGGGAATTGGGGCGAGAATGCCCCATTCACTCACTCCGCGTCACTCCAGGCACTCACACCTTTTCCACGTACAATCCCACGAGGGCGGACAATGGGTTGTACACCGGCTGTCCCGTGTCACGGGTACAGTGATAGATCACGCCATCCTGCGAGTAGTACTTGTCTTTGAATAGTTCCATGTTGTTGTCATACGGGATGGGATCGTCCTTCGTGCCCTTCGCACTCTCCACTATCTCCGTGTACAGGCTCTCCGTGCCCTTTCCCGGTGCATGCTCCGCGGCTACGGTGTGAGCCTGAACGACCTTCCACAGTTTGCCACCGTACTGCATCCTATCCCCCTTGGCGACGGCCTTGCCGATGAGCGTGCTCCACTGCGGATAGACCGACTTCACCTGCAATGCGTCAGCGTCAGCCACGGTCATGGTGTTTGCCATCAGGCTCAGCAGACGGGCGATGTCGGTCAGCTTTGGCGTGGGGGATGCCGTTTGCGACACCTCAGAGCTTTCGCCGAACCACTCCTTCACCATACGCTTGGTGTCTGCCACGAAGGCGAGGTAGTCGGTGTATTCCGACACCACGTCATCACTGACGGGCAGACCTTGCTGATAGGAGTTAAACTTGTTGATAAGGGCGGTCTCCTCGTCCTGCGTGTAGCTCTCGCGTATCAGTGCCGAGATTACCTTGCCCGATGTAAGCGGAGGCCACACTATCGTCTCCTCGCACTGCCACTGTGTGCGTGTCTGCTCTTCATCGTCCTGCCCCGTGTGGACAGTGACTTCCTGAATGTTCCAGCGGTAGCGCATGCTTCCGTTGCCCACTGCCTCCCGTGAGGAGGGCTTCTTGTCATAAAATGCTTTCATAATTCTCTTTTTTAATGATTGATTTTAAAAGGTGTCTTGAATTACTGTGTTTCGCCCAGCCCAGCCATGGGCAGATTGCCCGCTTGTAGGCCTTTACATTCAACGGCTTCTCCCGTTTGTTCAGACGTGCGACCTCACGGCAGAAGTTCCGTTTTATTGACTTGCGCATCAGCTTCTGTTCCCGGAAGAACTTGTAACCGACATAATCAAGCGCACGCCCGTGTCTGTCATAACGGTTCTTCGCCACGGGGAATATCTGATAGTTGCCTTTTATCTTCAAGGACAGCCCGTCTTCAATCTTGCCCCGTATTTGTCTCAGAACCTCACGCAGAACGGCTTTGCTTTCCGCATAGAAAGTTATATCGTCAGCGTATTCAGTACATTCAATGCGGGGCTTCTCTGTCTGTCTCAGAGCCTCTTTCACAAGTTCTGCGAGCTGTTCGTTTACCCAGTGCATGAAATAACACAAACAGAGATTGGCGAGGTATTGGCTCAGATAATTGCCTATCGGAAGCCCGTGAGCGTCCTCAGGGTCATTCAGAGCCTTGCCAGCCTCCGTGAGCGGTCTTCCCAAATCATCCATTGATGCGCTGTCGATGATTTCGTCAAGAAGCCACAAGAGGTTTCTATCCTTAATCTTTCTTCGGATAAGGCTTTTCAGAACCCTGTGGCGGATTGAGGGGTAGAACTTCTTGATGTCAATTTTCAGACAGAAGAGCGGTCTTCCCTCAAAACTCTTGATTATCCTGTCAACCCTACGGGCGCAGCCCTCAATACCACGACCCTTGATGCAAGAATACGTGTTGTAAGTGAAGAGCCGCACCCACAGCGGTTCAAGAACGTTCATAACAGCGTGGTGGACGATACGGTCAGGATAGTACGGAAGACGATAGATAATTCTTTCTTTCGGCTCGTAGATTGTGAACACGTCATACGCCGAGGTCTTGAAAGTCTTTGTCAGCAAGGCTTCATGCAAAGCCATCAAATTCTTTTCACGGTTCTTGTCGTGAACCTTGACCCCGTATGTGTTTGTCTTCCCCTGTCTCGCTTTTTCATCGGCGAGGCGGAGATTGTCTAACGAGATTATCTTGTCGTATAAGTTGTCAATACGCTTCATGTTTCTTTGCTTTCTTATTTTGAGTTTTCGGTAGCCAATACAACAGGCGTTCCTACCAACACATTTCAGGTTTCAGAAGTTTTTTACCAAGTGGTACGGTTGCCGCCCTTAATATCTTTGTCAGGCTTTGACACCTGATGAAAATATTCAAAAGCATAGGTGAGAACCGATGTTCGTATTCGTATTCGAGGGGGTGTTATTCGAGTTCGCATAGGCGAAGCCCGCATTCGCACTGTTATTCGCATTACCGCCAAACAAAACCCCACGGGAGCGACCAACCTTAAATTCGTTCTTTCTTGATGTCTCTTTATTCAAACCAATAACGGTTGCCATTGCCTCTCAGCGTGACACGGCGGGGGAAGGCGTTGCGCTTCTTGATTTCCTGGCAGACGTAGAGAATGTCGGCTGAGCCCGTGAAGAACTTCCTGGCTTCGTCCTCCTTACTGTCGCGCTCAGGCTTTATCTTGACGAGTGTCTGTCCCTTAGTCCCTTTTGACTTCGAGAACCTCGTAGGCACGTCTTCAATGAAGTCTGTGACCCAGAATGTCGAGTTGACAATCTTGCTCTGTCTTGTCTCATCACAGTTGAACGAGCGGTTGTTCTCGTCCCTTGGTATGTTGAGGAACGCCAGCGAACCATCATCCCGCATATCACTTGTATTATTGCTCATATTCATTGTCTTATTCTAAATTCTTAATTCTCATTGACCCCTGTACCTGCCCATGCGGGGCAGGACAGGGGGCGCGCCGTATTACGCTATAAAGCAAAGGCGAGAACCGATGCCCGAATCCGAATGCGAGGGGGCGTGACCCGAGCGCGCACAGGCGAAGCCCGCACCCGCACCGTCAGACGCACCACCGCCAAACAAAACCCCACGCACTTCTATCGCCGTGTTTTTGACGTTAACATAGTGATTATCGCAGAAGTAGGTGGAGGAACTGCCGCCATCACATACCTTGGGAATTATGTCGCCATTGCCGCCGAAGATTATTTCCTTGATGAAGCCTCCGACACGATCCTCATCACCAATGTACACATACCCGTCACCTATGGTGGAGCTGAACTTGGCAGGGTCGTCACACGTGTACACCTTGCTCAGCCCACTGTCACCGGGATTGACTTCTATGAGTATGCCGTCAGTCCACTTCGATATATGCCCGAATGGGTTCTCTACTCCGCGGTAGCGTGGTACGCTGACTGTCGTGGCAGCAGTATCGTAAGTGTCCGCTGCAAGGGTGAAGTCCTTAACGCCAGTGCCGTTGCCCAGCTCATCGGTATATCCACATGGAACGAATGGATTATTACCGTTGAACGTTCCCCACTTAGCCCAGTCAAGCACAGTCACTCCATCGCCCAGTCCTCCCTGATGGTAGCCCTCGGCGGTGGGCTGCGCGTTGAATGCCGCCTGAGAGTTGAGAGTGGCGTACTCCACTGTGAACAGCCAGAAAAGCGTGCGATGGGCTTGGTAGGTATAGATGTTCCACCCCGTGCCGCCGCTCTTACGGTTGCGCGCATAGGTACGGAAGTCCGTCAGGCTGATGCTTGTGGCGGGAATCCCAAGTTGTGACTTAGCCGTGCCGTCAAGGGACTTATCGTTATTGCCGCCACGGAAATTTGCGGTAGTGTTAACAACCGAGCAGAGCTTGAGCTTGTCAGCATTGGTGCGGTCAACGGTAGCCTCGTATGCCGAGACATAAGTCAGCGGCACGTGCTTGAAGCCCGGGAGCTCCTCCTCGGCAAGGTCAACGCGCCTCTTAGTGCCGTTGGTCAGGCATCTACGCCAGTGCTCCGGCACCTCCACCATGACCTGCCCCTTTGAGCCGTCACGCGTGGATGAGACCCAGCTGTTCTGCGGCAGGTACTCCACGACGTTGCCGTCATCGTCAAGTATGCAGCCACGCATACGGCTCTGTATGGGTAGCGTGCGATGCAGAGACATGTTGCCCACCCTTGTGCACGTGGGGTCGCTGACAGTGGTGTCGAACTCAATGCCATAGCTGTTGAGTTCAATGTTCGACTGGAGGTTCATCCTCCCGCTGAGTGTCTCGGGCGACACCCGCTTTACGCTGCCGCCTGTCTCAATCAGTACTGTGTCTGCCGCCTGCATGGCGGTGATCATGTCGGTAGTCCCGATGTTCTTGTTTGCCATAGTCTTTCTAATTTATTATTAATGATTAATGATTCGTTGCCATTAAGCCGACAGCGTTCCTATGACCCTCATGCGCGTAGCCGCCTCAGTGGCGGTAAATGTGAAGCGCGTGCCGTAGGGAGATGTGTCGGGCAGCCCGAGGTCATTCTCCTCACTGCTGAAGCTGAGTGCTATCGTGCCGTTGAAGGCTGTGGCCTTGGCTGACTGGTTCCATGCTGTGTCCTCAGCCTGTGAGCCGCTGTCACGGGTGACCGACCATACCCATCCAGAGGATGTGTCCACCTGCTCAGTACCGTGCCACACGGTGCATGTGGCGGTGACGGTCTCGCCCCAGTCAATGGTGTTCTGCCCGTCAAGGGACACGTCCATTGAGTATGACACAAGTGGGGTGAGGTGCAGCCAGTCTGAGTTTTCTGCCGTTGGTTCTGCCTTGGTACCGTTCTCGTTGACACACAGCCACAGCGTGCCGTCATGGGTCACGGTGTCGTAGTAGACATACTCCGTCCCTGCTGCCCACTCGCCACGGAAGTTCTGCTGGATTACGGGTGTGCCGTCGGGGCGGAGCTGCTGTATCGTACCCGTGAAGTACACATTCTGTGCGAAGAGCGAGTAGCCTGTCATGTCGTAGCCATGCACGGAGAGGTTGCTGAGGTCACCGTACTGAAGTGCGATGTTGGCTGCCGTCATCTCCCACGTGTTCTGTTTGCGGAGCATGCGGGTGTAGGTGGTGGTCTCGTAGACCGAGGTCTGCCTCGCCGTGTCTGTGAACGAACCGTATGCGGCGAACGACATGGCCGCTGACGGGTGCATTTGCAGTTTCCAGTTGTCCGACACGGGACGGAGTTGGTACTTGAATGTCTCGTTGTGCGCTCCGCTGACCTCCGTGATGGTGAAATAGCAGGTGTAGAAGCCCGCCATCTGAAAGTTTCCACGAGAGTCATCCGTGGTCTCCGTGGCATTCTCCGATGTGGTCAGTGAATGGAACATCCCTATGCAGATGTCGCCAGTCTCCACCGCTCCAATCTCACCGTCCTGCAGCTTCAGGCGGACGGTTCCCGTAGCCGCCTGCGTGCCGTCGTCGTTGGTATCTATGGTGACGCTCTCAATCAGCCCTGCCCCCGCGGTGCGCCACTTCGTCCCCACAGTTATAGTGGTGCGTGAGAATCGCAGCTCAGGCACTTCGAGGAACCGTCTGATGATAAGCGACTCCAGCTCCCCGTTGCCCTTCCCGTCAATGCGTCCTCCAAAGCCCGTGAAGCCCGTGGCGAAATCGCCAAACTGCGCACCTCCGTATAGTCGCTGTATCTTATGCCACATGACAGTGCCGGCAGCCTCGTCGTCGGTGTCCTTGCGGATGAAGTATTTCAACCCCTGCTTCAAAAAGTCCATGGACCCGATACCGCTCATTATATCGTTCTTGACGGCATCTATCTGGGTCTTCAGGCTGCTTTGGGCTATCGTGAGATTGTCGGTAAGTTCGACGTTAATCTCATAGAGTATGTTCTCATCCGCATTGCATGAATAAGAACTGACATAGAGGGGGAAGCTCTCATCGTTATACCGTATGGTAAGGCGTGCGTTCTCGTTTATCTTAGATGCGATGTCGGGGTGCAGTTCTATCCATATACGTGAGAATTTGGCGCTGAACGTGAACTTCTCGTCATTGTTCTCCTTCATGTATTTTATCAGGGCTGCATCAAGCCGTTTCTCCGCGGCAAGCACATATTGCTTTGGGAGTCCAATACCAGTAATAACGAAAGAATCCCCTGCTTTTGGGCGGTAACCGAATGTGGCGTTTGGCATTATTACACCGAACGTATCGGTTTCTTTTTTGACGGCTATCCAAACCTCATTTCTGGTCGTATCCTGCTGTCTGTCTGTCCACTGGCTTTTCACCGTAGAAATATAGTCACCGAGGTATCCGCTGTCAGAAGAAGAATGGACTTTCTTCAAGTCACCATTGGTATCGGTGACCACGGGGTTGTAGAACTTGTAGCTCTTGCCACTGGAAACGGTTCCTTTCTCAACGGCTATCTCAAACGAGCATGCGGCGCAGTTACCGTCAGTAATGTCAATGACAGCATTATCTGAGGCAAGGGCGTACTCGAATAGGTTAAAGCCATAGTCGCCATCGAACACATGCAACTTTATATAGAAGTAAGAATGCAGATATTCACTGTCACTGCCTTTTTGAAATGCGTCACTGTCATCGGAATCGAACGCTATGTCCACAATTTCCCCGAGGCTCTGTCCCTTGGCATTCACCATGCCCTTGATGCTTGGTTTTATGTCTTCAAAGGAGGTCGTTCCTTCATGTGGGTTATTCTTGTCGTATATATTGGCAAAGACGTACTTTCCCCCGTCGGGAGAGTCGTATTTGTCATTCTCTGCATTGTAGAAACGCTCTGCCCCGCCAGTTTCCCTGTATATGCTTGGCATGAGATTCTGTGCGGGTGTTATCCACTTCCGTCCTATGATAGTCAGCTTGAACGCCGTGTCATATCCGCTGTTAGTGGTTTCCCACTTACCATCATCCGTGTATCTCCATTCCTGCGTTACGGTGGGGAGTGCCGCAAGACCGTTGAGCTTTATGCCGCTTTCAGCATAGTTCACGCTCTCATCGCTGCCATAGATGAATGTATAGTCGCCAGAGAACATGCGGCTATACCAGAGGCTCCCTGTCAGCTTTATATTATATGACCATTTGTTTGAGACTGTAATCCTGTATGAGATGATGATGCGTTTCCATTCATCAGACATGAAAGTGTAGGCACTGTTTCCCGTCACATCCTCCTTGGTGCTTTCGGAAAGGCTTCCGTCAATCCAGTCGCTTAGGAATACGGAGAAATTGACCTGTCCCGAGCTGCCGTCCGACCTCTCGTAAGCAAGCCCGAGCGTGCGAAAGTTCATGCTCCATCCCTTCTGAGCGAATAATTTTAGATATATGCTCCCCTGTACGGTATGACTACCTCTGTCCTGTGCTGAACCGTGAATACTTACATAGCGGTTTTCGGATTCTGCGGTAAGATTGTCTCCATAGAAAGGTATTATGTCCCTTATGTCCTTTTTTACTTCATTCTCACCTTCTTTACACAGGGTCATGGAACTTCCGTATGACGGGTTATAGGACATTACGGTTTCGAGATCAATGCTCTGCACGGCATCCATAGCGGCATTCTCAACTTCGTATTCAGCCGTGCCTGCGGCATTGTCGTTAGGGTAGTAATACTGTATGTTGTCACTGCTTCCCTGCCCGGTTATGCTGTCTATGAACCTTGAGTTGGAGTTTGTCTTGCTCATCGACAACAAGGCATTGTCACCGCCATATTCCAAGTATGTGGGTATGGCATTTTCCGTATATCCAACGTGACACGTCATTCCGACCCAGTAGTAGGATAGCTCATAGACGTTAAATATTTCCTGTAATGCCTCGGCTATGAACTTGGAATCGATGGAAACTTCCTTGGCATCGCTTGTTATGCCTTCGTCAATTACCACCTTGTATCCTTCGCCCGTAGAGGTGTCAAACAGACCGCTGTATACGAGTGAGTCGTTTATGCGTGACACAAACTCTGCCACGTCGCCCATGAAGCTAAAAATGGTACTATTGCTTCTGTACCGGTCCTTATACTGTTCCTCCGTGCGTGATGTCACCACATCAAGGAAATAGACGTTTTCAAGAACTATGCGCGAGCTGACGAAAGTTATTTCATGTTTGTACCTTCCGTCCGTATTGTCCTTCGACGAGGATGGCACTTGGCTTATAAAATATCGCTCCCCGTTAAATTCAACGTACTCCTTGCGGGTCCATTCATTATCCAGACAACGCGGGTACATGAGCGTTGCTGTTATGGTAGGAGCAGCCCCCATTCTCTGAGCCTCATAAGAGAACGTCCCTATCACGGCTCTTTCCTGTCCAGATGGGAAGAATGCCTCCTTCCCGTCTACAAGACACTTTATGTATAGACTCCTCTTCTCCATGCCAGTCACTCGTTAGTCCCCGCAGGCTGTCCATCAATATTATCCCCAACGCTCACATGCCCGCTCGCATTCTCGTTCTCTACACGGACTTCCTCGTCAGGGGTGGAAACCGTATTCTTCTCGATGGCGGTCTTGGTTGAAATAATGCCTGCGCCCTTCAGAGTGCAAAGCATGTTGTTGTATGTGTTCTCATCGAACGGCTGCCACATCTTGAACTTGCAAGTGACCTTCATCTGCCCGAACTCCGTTATAGCATTAGGATTCTCGCCCTTTCTTACGAGTTCCTTGGCGAGCCCCTCCTTAAACAGACGTGCGTGTTTGTCCGCAAAGTTTTGCCACTCTATGACGTTCTGCGTAGCGGTCTCTATGTCAAGCGACCGGGTAATCTGCATGGCTATGCCCGACACGTCTCCGCTTGACCGCACATCCTTTGGCAGTATGAAAGTAACACCCGTCACTATTTGAATGTTGTCAAGCAGTGACTGTAAGAACTCTATCATATTCTGCGGAGACGGAGGGGTCTTGAACTCTGCCGTGCCATTGCTGGAATAGTCCGTGTCTTGAAGTATTATTGAGCCGGCAATCTTCTTCACCTGGTCTTTTAGTCTTCCTTTCACATAGAGTATTCCCCATCCATGCCGCTTTTCTATGACGGTAAAGATATTGTAGATTATCTCAAAGGTCTCTATTATGTCCTGCACGTCATTCCATGCCACGTCGCCACGCTTCGTTATGAGTGGAATTTCCGAGAATCCGTGTGCCTGAGCTGATTCCATGTGCCACCCGTCAGTAGCGGAAAGACGGTATATATTTGTGTCATCATAGCAGTCTATATGCTCCGTGCCATCGCTATCACGATAATAAACACACTCCATCACACGCTCACCGCTATCATCATCGTGTGATATTATCACGTATCCATCCTTGTAGGATATAATTCTTCCCCTTATCTCGCCTTTCTCGTTGAAATACATCAGAAGTCCAACGTCACCGTACCCAAGTTGCCCATAGACAGCCTTAGTACCAAGGCCATCTTGGTTTCTCGCCTTCCAGTGCCATTTAAGGTCTGCGAAGTCTTTTTTCAGTGTTTCGGTAGGGTTGCTGTCATGTAGGGTGAACACTCTTGGGTTGCCGCAGATGGACAAGGTTTTCTTCTGTCTTATCCGTTCCTGCAGGGCTATGCCCATGCGCTTGAACTTTAGCTCTTGTATTCCACCATCCTTCAGTTTCATGCAGATACTCGGTATGTTCTCATCGAAAAGAACGTCATGGCTCAATGGGTCAAGTTCTTTGGCAAACCTGTCCTGAGACACGATGGTCTTGCGTATGCGCGGCAGTGAAGCCCTACGGCGCATGGTTACATCCTCATCCGCACCGTCAAGACAATCCTCAACGGAGCATGAGCTGCTGCCACGTGTAAAGGGCCTTTTCAGTAGCAACTCCTCTGGATTTGCAAGCAATGCAGCTACTATTTCCTTTCTTGTTCTTCCCATTGTTCGTTACTTTGTCTGTCATGCTTAGCCATCGGAGAGCTTATGGCCTCGCACAGATGGTAATATTTCATGCAGGTCTCCTTGTCAGGCATGTACGTGCATTCCCTATTCGTGTGTGGGCAGATTATGTCATGTTTCTGCGGCACGATTATGATGCGCTTCTGTTTCCGACTTTCCTCCATCTCGAATTTGTCGTTCAGCTTGACACGGATGTCCGCTTCCATCTTGACGGCATCCTTCATGTCTATTTTCTTGTCATCCGCCAAATCCTTAATGCTCTTTAGCAAGCGAATCAGTTCCGCCTTGTTCTGCTCTCTCGTTACAATATCCTCGCTTACCGCTCCGACTCCGAATGGCTGTAGAATCTCTAACAGCTTCTGCACCTGTGGTTTCTTATAGAAGGCTGCTGCATTGGCAATCGCCCTCCCATAGGCCAGCTTATAGGCCATTCCCTTGTCGGAATACGTGTCGCACAATACGGCGAAGGCTATGTCCTTCTCTGTGGCGGAAGGCCAGTCTTTCCTTACGCTTTCCAGTATGTCTTTTATGTCGTCGTGCTTTATCATCCTGAATCAGTTTTAATTATCTAAGCCCACAGGCTATCGTCATATATAGTCTGCCCAGAGGTGTTCTTCTCTTCTTCCGCCTCCTCCTTGCCACGCATAAATCCCTCCTCAATCTCACGCCCATATTCAATATTGGTGCAAGGGAACATCCTCATGGCACATGGGTCAAGTACGTCCATAGAACGTCCATTCCCAAGCATAGCATTCATCTTCTTCTTTGTCCACAGCTTCTTCGCTCCGCCCGACATTTCATCGAACCTCACGACTGCGCATTCTTCCAAGAACTCATTCTCGACAGTGACTGGATATTTAAGGTTCTGATGGGCATAGGTCCTTTGGGATACGCTTTCGTCGAAAGTCAGGCGTCCGCCGTTTATCATCCGCATCATGCGCAGATAGCACAGGTCCTTCAGTTTCATCGCCTGTAGGTAGTATATTCCAACGGGTCTTGAAGAGGAAAGAAATGCCACGGCATCGGGCAGATAGTCGTTAAGATAGCGTCCTGCCGTGCCGTCGAATATGATATGGCTTTCTATGACTTCGTTCTTGTCAGCAAACAACTTTATCTGCCTTGCGTTCTCCCTCGGCGTACTATGGCTCAGTATGAGTATGTCCGTCACATGGAAGCCGTTCCAGGCCAAGGCTATCATATTGTCCGTTCCGAAGTCTGCAAGATCGGCCGTCACCCACTTATCCCCGTTCACGGCAGGGTCGTTCGTGAAGCACTCACGCGCCTTGTCGTTCGGAATGGGTATGTCTGTGTCCGCATCTGGGTCGGCGTTAAAGTTACCTTCAAGCATCGCCTCTGACATCTTGCCACCCGAGGCTGCGACACTACCTATATAGTCTGGATTGCTCTCCATCAAGTCCTTGTTGCCAGACACCAGACCCTGATAGAACACGAAAGACTTTATCAGGTTCTTGTAGCTCAGATTTCCTCCAAGCACTCTCAGCTTCCTGTCTATTGAGATGCGTGCCTTGCGATAGACTTCTTCCTTGCTGCTACCCCATACGACATCTCGCACGGTAGACCCGCTAACATAGAAATATCTCACGACCCCGTCACGCTCCGGGAGTATGAACCCGTCAGGGCCTATATACCAGTCAAGGAATTGGCGAGTCCAGTGACTGCGTTTCGGGTTGAGGGTCGCACGGAATTTACCCGTATATGTTTTGCTCTGCCCGCGGTTGCGGGTCATTATGTACGTGAATCCCTCCCATGACATCTCCGTAAGCTCATCTATCGCTATCGCATCGTACTCCCAACCCTTTGCGCGTTCCCGGAGTTTATCCATATTAGAATCATCTATATAGGTAAGGTCACAGAAAGTTCCAATAGGGAATGAAACACGGGGACTGTCGCTCTCCTTTATCCTTACATAGTCGGCACCGAAAACCTGCTTAAACTTTTCTACAAAACCTCCACCAGCCTTTTGGTTGCCAAGACTACGGCGGCTAATCATACAGCGGAAATCGGGGTCAGTCATCAAAGGTTCGGCAAGTGCCAGCACTAATGCTATCGACTTACCGCCGCCTGCCGCTCCGCCTCCGACCGCCACGTCTGCGTTGGCCCTCACGAACGCCTCCTGGAAGGGGGAGTTCGGGCGTATCGTTATGTCCTTGTCACTATCCTGATTCAATGCCATACCACAAATTTACGCCATACATCAAGGTTGTATGCGAGGCTTGTGGGGTGTAATTGGACACGTGTCCGATAAAGGTATTCCAAGGCCGGGATGTGCGCTTTCTATGCCCTAAATTTGCTATCAGATATTCATTAAAAGCAGAATAGCATGAAGTTTACGAAACAGCAGCTTTCAGATGCCCTGAAGGCAAAACTCACGGAAAATGGGAAACACCTTTCCATCAGCGTGAAGACACTCACAAGCCAGAGTGACAACCTCTATGACTTGTTGGTAAAAGAAGATTCAGAACTGGATGACGTGGTAAGCAAAGTTCTGCCGCAGTTCACGACCCTCAACGGGAACTACGAAAAGGACAATGCTGACTTCATCAAGAAATGGAAAGAAGAACATCCACTTCCCAAGCCACCTTCACAGCCCGATGACAACCCCGGCGACACCCGCCTGGATACGCTCTTAAAGGAAATACAAGGGATGAAAGAGGAAAGGGAGAAAGAGAAGGCGGAACGGGACGCGACCCGAAAGCGGGCAGAACTGCTCGCCAAGCTAAAGGAAAAAGGTGTAAAGGACGAGAAATGGACTGATGCCTACCTTAGAAAAGTCTCTGTTACAGGAGAAACCGATATTGAATCGGAGGCAAAGGATGCTCTTGAGTTCTACAATCTTACGCACTCGGACATAAACCCCGACTTGAACCCCAAGCCCACAGGGGGCGGCGAGCACAAGGATAAAGACCAGTTCGCAGACATCGTGGCAATGGTGAAAAGAGACAGAAGAGAGGAATAAAGTCTTCGACTTTCACGGAACACATGCCACGCTCACAAAAAACAGGATAACAAATAACAAAAAGACAATGGCAGATTTCTATCAGCAGAAAGTACTGAACAGCGGTTCGTTCTTAGGAACTACCCTGATTCAGGCACACGGAGAGATTGGCGGACATCGCTATGTCTTCGTAAAATGGCAAGGAAGTTCCAAGAACTCCCTGGTGTTTCCAACAACGGGAGGTATCTTGAAGAATCCGTTCAAGGGCAACGCGAAGATTTTCGCAGGAGACCTTGTAGAGTTCAACCCCGGCCTTGATGACAAGGGGGCAACAGTGAAGATACTCAAGACCTACGAGGTCGCAAAGGATGTGGCAGAGGCGGACACAACGGTCCTCATTGTACGCAACGGGTACAGGCATATACCGTTCGTCGGAGACAATATCATGGTCGCACCAGATACGCTTGACGGCACTGGCACAGCCGTCACGGTCACGGCTGTCGAAAAAACCGCCGACAGTGGCGTTGACGTGTGGAAACTCACTATTAGCGCGGCTCTCGGGACTGTGAAAAATGGCACGGTACTTATCGAAGCGGCAGAGACTGGGGCAGACAAAAAGCCCATGGTCACCAACCCCAACGCCTATGCCCCTTCAGACTACGATTGTCTGTATGACCCTGCCTCGGGTGACGATGACTTCGAGGGGGCGAGGTACATGTTTACACCTTGTATCGCGAATGAGGACACGAAACTTTACACCAACCGCATGTCACCACTGCCACAGGCAGTGAAGGCTCTCAACAAGAGTCGCGTGGATGGATGGTTTAACCTTTAAGGCACAGAAAGGAGGATAACAATACTATGCCAAAATTCGATTTTAGAAATTCAAGATATGCGAGGTTCTTCTCGGACACAGCTAACCAGAGATTCCTTGCCACCTTCATCAATACGGAAGGCGTGATATACACCAACTACGGATGGTATCTCACGCAGGGGAAAAAGGCTTCCGCACCGACCCCTACGGATAAGGACGGAACAGCAACATTCACAGTCAAGTCCCGCTCTTTAGAGGCGGCTCCACTGATGGACTTACGTGCACCTCTCGGAGACTCTAACCAAATGGACAAGTCAGGGCTTGCAACCTACAGTGCGACAATACCTGACTTCATCGCACCGGGATGGGCAGAAACCGCAATGGAGAGAGAATATAGAGTAAGGCAGTTCGAGCTATTCGGCAATGATGCGGATATAGTCAAGGCATGGGTTGACGATGTACAGCTCAGGGTAGACTCTGCAGACACGACGCTCAACAATCTTACCGCACAGCTCATGTCAACAGGTAAGATTGACTACACTGGTCTCGGTCGTGGAATCAAAATGCCGCTGCACAAGACAGCCATCCCCGCCGAGAACTTCGTAAAGGCTGGGGCAAAAGTCTGGACGGATGTAGACTGCATGGTTCTGGAGCAGATGAAGAATATCGAGGACAAATACCGTGACAAACGCGGCTACACAGGCGCGCTCGTATGGCAGATGCCACGAAAGATGTTCTTCGAGGTTCTGCTGGAGAATGCACAGGTAAAGAAACTCATCGAAAGCTACAAGGCAAATCCATACGCCTGGCAGGCAACCACACAAGGGCAGTCTTTCACCGAGCAGGCATTCCGTCAGGCTGTCGTTGACTATCAGGGTCTGTCACCTATTGAGATTGTCACCGAGAAGGAACGCAACCTCACCCACACCAAGGACGTGTTCATACATGGATGGGCAGAGAACGTCGCCGTACTCAGACCCGCTGGAGATGCGGTAGAGTTCGAGTATGCGGAGAATCTTGACAGGCTTATGTTCGAGAAATACGGTTCTAAGGCCGTCAACAAGGTGTTTGCTCAGACAAATAACGGTCTTGGGACGCTTGTCAACACGACACTCGACAATGGCATGTTCCAGGAATGGCACACAGACCTTATGATGACAGCAGTGCCCGCATTACTTGAGTTCCCGGATCACCTGATTGTAGACACTCAGACGGCAGGGGTATAAAAACCTGCCGATAACTCACGATGACATAAACCACGCATGGCAACAGATTTCAACATACTTGACTATCTCAGCGGGCTGACGAACTTCGTGTTCGACAAGTCCGTTCTTAACCGTGTCGCACTCAAATGCGGCGTGGCGGACATGTCGGATTTTACCGAGATGACCGACGAGAAAGAGGACAGGTGCAAGATGATGTTGCTTGAAACCATCGTGTATGGACCGCACTCCACGGCAAGCAGCACCAACCAGCATGGCTCATGGACGCTTACCGTGGGGTCGCAAGCCATAACCGAAGCTGCCCTTGAAAGCATCAAGTCGGAACTTAAACGCCTATACAAAAAATATGGCGAAGATGAGAAACTTGAAGCCCTCGAGGACACGGGTGGAATGATGCAATGGATAGACGAAACCGAATACTCCTGAGATGTTCACTGACAGAAATGCACTCATCGAATACGCCTACAATGGCACGTTCTACCGCAACGAGGATGTGACGAACCCGGACGGAGACCTGATAGGAGGAGACCAGACGCAGAGAGAAGTGGTGATACTCGAAGTAGACTGCGACATACAGGACTCAAAGAAGGTGTTCCAGTCTAACGTAATCAAGAAAGAGTACACCGTATACTTCCCGTTACAGAGGGACATGACTCTCCCGGAGGACTTCAAGGAGGGAATTTATTTCCGCTCCGAGATGTACGGAAAGAAAATAAGCGGAATGGTTTTCCATATCCAGCCGACACAGATAGGCGGTTTCAACGGAGAACGTGGGATGGAAGTCGACATACAGGGAACGGACGTGTAAGGGCTATGAGCATAAAGAGCGTATATATAAGAACGGTGCTCAATTCATTAGAGCAGGATGGGAAACGTATTCTTTCGGAATGCTATAACTCCAAGGACTTCCAAGACAGGACGTTCAACCTCGCAAGCTCTTACGGGTATTGCATATACGTCAGTGGTGTTCCGCAACGAATTGGGTTTCTATCACCTAATACGAGGAGCACGGAATCACGCGAATGGTACGGGCAAGACATCGAAGGTCGTGATGAGATAACCAAGTTCTTCAACTCCGTCTACAGCCCTTCAAGTGGAATAGAACTTACAATAGCAGTGGCAATGCCATACGGCAAGGTGCTTGAGAACAAAGGCGGCGGCATTAAGAGGAAGTACAAGGTCATATCAATGGCTTATGACAAGCTCAAAGCCCTCACGGGTAAGTACGGCGCGACAGTAAAGCCGATAGTATAAAACTCATGGACGACAAGGCAAGAAGAATATCGCGCATTGAGAATTTCTTCTCGATGCTGCTCACGGGCAAGGGAATATCCGACCACATATTCGTGGGCGACAGCGGACTTCCACCCACGACAAGGGAGGAATGGCAGTCTTTCGTCCTGGTTGACGTGAACCAGCAGACCGACTACGGGGCATATTCCACAGGCTCAGCGTCTATCTTCCTCTATGCGAGACCAAAAGGCAGCGGCCCGACAAAGAACGTGGCTCTGTTAGACAGGATGGAGGATGCCCTCGACAAGGCGATAGAAGAATCCCATGACAAGGACTATTCCATAGAAGAGAACTGGAGGAATGCGGGATATGACTCTGACAGGAACTTCCATTACGACGTGGTGAATGTTAGCGTGACAGTAAGATAAAAGGATAAAAAACAAAAAAAAAGAAAGGATAACATCATGGCAATCAAGAAAACAGGCGCAACCGCCATCAAGCTAATCAAGCCGAAATACATCGTTGTGACGATGTTCAACGGAACGGAGACCGACGACACCCCCAAGGGAGACTCATACATTATTGAGACAGCCGTCAGGGACACGGTTACACTCTCGCCTGACGAGAATACCTCCACCGACATAGAGTGCGAAACTTCAGACACCCCGATTCTGTCGGTTGTGACCCTTGGCAGATACCAGGTGTCATCAGAGATAGCAGACGTGCAGGATGACATTCTCGCGGCCATAGGAGGCTTCACAATCGTAGGTGACAAGGCTTATGCCCCTGCTTCATACACGGAAAGATATTGCAAACTTGACGTGGCCTTTGAAATGGCAGACGGCACACTGACAGCCTTTGTCATTCCGAAGCTACAGCTCAACACCCGGCTGATGATTGAGTCGCTGAACTCTAACATCGCACGCACTAACCTCGCAGGAACGGCTCAGTCCATCAGCGTTGCCAATGGGGACAAGACTCTCCAGACCGCACTGTATAAGCAGAAAAACTACACCCTGCCAACCGCCTCTACGGCAAGCGGAGACGAAGGAAAACCATGACGGGGAAGTAACCAAGGAACTGAATTTCAATAGGTTCTTACAGGATAACAGCAGGGGCGGTGGCAATCAATATAGCCGCCGCCCCTTTTTCGGTTAAACATGATATTATGGCAAAGGATACCACACCACAAACACCAATATCCGGCGAGTCAATGGAACGACTTGCACGGTTAATGAACGACAGCCCGACCATCACAAGTCTGCATGGCACGGAATGGGAGATACATGCGCTGAAGCCCGGCACGCAATGGTTGATTGCCGAAGAGGCTTGCAAGATAGTGAAGGGTGAGAACATGGCTATGGGAGACGTGATAAAGGAGTTCGCCACAAACATGCCCGCTGTTGCAAGGGTAATCACTCTCGCGTTGCTCAATGACAAGGGAAAAATCTACGGTCAACAATATCAGCAGGTCTATGACACCCTTATGTGGGGGGAGTATAACATTAAGGACTGGGCACAATTACTGTTCGAGGTGGTGAGTCTCGTTGACGTGGATTTTTTTTTCGCGAGTACCAATGCGGTAGCGACATTACGAATGATGACGCTCGAAAGGAAGATGACGATGAAGGAACAAGAATCATCAACAGCCGCACGGAATGGGGGCAGATGATAGACTTCCTGCGTGCGAACCCTTGGTGCTCGCAAGAGGAATACAAATGGCGCATGACGGTGCCGCAGATAAGGCTCGCCTCTTTTGACTTCTCTCACGTTGAATACAGAGGCAAGGATAACGGGATTACAGTAGAAGACACGATTAGCATAGACTCGGGCGAGGAACTGGACAATCTGACTGACCTCGGCATACCCGTACTGTAAAGGCATACATAACTGATTATCAAAAGGAACAACGACAATGGCAAACGAGATAGGAAGCGCGCTAATTATACCAGACAGCGTGTTAAAACAGATGGGTAAGGCTGACGAGAAGCTCCAGGCTCTCCAAAACAGAGCTGACCAAGTTGCGAAAGCGGTCAGTGCAGCATTCAGCGGCATGGCAAAGGGTACCAATCCGTTTGTCACGGCATTAGACACACTCAACGGCAAGCTGCAAGGTGTATCAAAGGCTGCGGAATCCTTTTCGGCATCCATGAGTAACGTGAAGTCGGGCGGCATACAGAATGTCACGAGACAAGCAGAAAACCTTACGGCAAGCATTTCCCGTGCCGCGCAGAACATTGACCGCATGTCCGGGAAAAGCCCCGACAACGGGGGGCTGCAAGCATCCGTGAAGAACTGGACGGACATAGGGAAACAGATTGATTCCATAACACAGAGGCAAGAACGGCTGTCTGTCATAATGCGCGACTATGAGCTGAACCTGCAACGCATAAGGAACGGCAAAAGCGGGACATTAGATGTTAAAGGATACGATAATGCGAAGAAAGAATACGAGGCCAACCTGCAAGTGATAGCCTCGCTAAGACAGAAACAGCAAGCCATAGTGGTAAACAATCAGGCTTTAGCCCAGCAAAGGGCGATGCTTGATGGATTAAAGAACTACAAGTCAGACAGTGGTTCGCTTGACAACCTGCGTTCGAAAGATACCCTTGCACAGATGAGGGCGTATTATACAGAACTTGAAAAATCCTCGGCAAAGGAGGCGCAGGCAAGACAGAAAGAAGCAGAGGAGTTTGAGAGAGCAGAGCAGCGGAAGCAAAAAGCGATAGCACAGACTTCCAAGGCGCAGCAGGCATGGGAACAGAGTCAGAGGAAACAAACACAGTCTATGTATGACTCTGTATTCTCTACTGGTAATGCCTCCTATAAGAGTGCAATGACGGAGGCGGGGCTTGCGACATCCATAAACCAACGGACGCAAGCAATAAAGATGCTTCAAGCCGCACGTGCCAACCTTAACTCAACGGACAAAGACTATGCCTCCAATCTGACAGCCCTTAATGCAAAGATTAAAGAACTGAATGCGGCAAACAGGCAGGCAGTCGCGGGAAGTATGGAACTGCAAAGTTCACACAGGGGACTACTCAATACCACGGAGCAGCTGTCCAGGGCATTCGCATTAATGTTCTCCGTCTCGCAGATACGCAGCTATATAGCGAACATAGCACAGGTGCGTGGTGAATTTGAGATGTCACAACGCTCACTCGAAGCCATACTCCAAAATAAGACAAAGGCGGATGAAATATTCGGCAAGACGGTCGAACTTGCCGTGAAGTCCCCGTTCAGAATCAAGGACTTGGTATCATATACCAAACAGCTTGCGGCATACCGGATAGAGTCGGATGATTTGTACGACACGACCAAACGACTTGCAGATGTATCAGCTGGTCTTGGCGTTGATATGGGAAGACTTATCCTTGCTTACGGGCAGGTCAAGGCCGCCGCATACCTCAGAGGAACGGAGGTAAGGCAGTTCACAGAGGCGGGTATCAATATGTACGGTGAGCTTCAACAGTACTTCAAGGAGGTAAAGGGTGAGGCATACACCACGGCGCAAATCGTGGACATGATTTCCAAGCGACAGGTCACGTTCCAAGACGTTGAACAGGTCTTCAAGAGGATGACAGACCAAGGAGGTCTGTTCTACAACATGCAGGAGATACAGGCGGAGACGCTCCAAGGTAAGATTTCCAACTTCAAGGACTCGGTAGACGTAATGATGAACGAGATAGGCAAGTCAAACGAAGGCTTGTTCAAGGGGGGTATTGAATCCGCCACTGCGCTATTACACAACTGGGAAGCCGTGGTGGAAGTCGGGAAGGGCATCGTAGCTATTCTCGCTGCAATGAAGATACAAAGCCTTTGGGCTGGTTCAGCAATGCAGAAGACGGCACAACAAATGAGAGCCGCATTTATTATGGACAGAGCCACGGTAGGCACATGGGGAGCGACAAAAGCACTTATGACCAACATCTTCTCATCTATCGGGACTGCGGCAAAGGCTATGGGAGGAATGATAAAGACGGCATTTTCCGGATTGGCAATAGGCGCAGTCTTACAAGGCCTATATTCTGCTTATGAAATGTACTCTAAATACAACGAGGCCATAAAGGGAAGTAAGGCACAATACGTTGAGCAAAAGGCTCAGCTTGTAGATGTAGTAGACCAATATAACCAATTAGCAGAAGCAGCGGGGCAATTCAACAGCAAAAGCAAGGACGATGATAAGTCAGCTGCTGACAACTTAGCTAAGCGGAGGGAAGCCCTTCAGCAGTTGATAAACCTTATGGACAGGAACGGCTATCATATTGAGATGAATGTAGACCTTGTGGGTGAAGACCAGATAGCCCAAAAGTTCAAGGACTTGTCCGGCAAATATGAGGATTACCTTAATACAATAAAACAGATTTCACAGAAATATGCGTCTAACGACAACTGGAACACATTGTTTACTGATGGACTTGAAGACGACGCAAAGGATTTCAACAATGCCATAGTAGACATGCTGGCATCATCGCATGATTATGATGTTGCCATAAATACATTCATAGCGAACCAAGACAAGCTCTCCTCATCGTCAAAAAAATATATAGACGTTCTAAGAGCTGGCAAGGGAGACCAAGAAAGCCAATACGACTGGTATGTAAGAGCTTCTCAAGCCATGAACGACCTCGTCAAGGCTAATTCTCAGAACGGTGTACCCGAATGGATGCTCACGGCTGCAAGTGTAGCAAATAATATGAGTGCAGGGATAGCCAAGGCAAGCGACAAGGCGGAGGAGTTCGGGCGTGAACTTGATGAGGTCTTTGCCTCGTTAAACGTAAAAGGGAAAAACCCGATAGAAATTAAGGCTGTCATAGACCACTTTGCTGCCAAAAGGAGCTGGACGCAGGAACAGCAAAACTTCGCATACCGCAAATGGAACATACCTATCGAAATAGACAAGAAGAGTGTCGGATATGAAGCCACATGGGTTGACACTTATCTGAAAGAGTTCTTTGCCAAACAAAAGTATTCCGTAACGTTGCAGATAAACGCAAAGGACAGCAAGGGCGTGAAAGGGTTCTTGCAACAGGGCAACGATTTTGCGAGTTCGGCAAGGGATTGGGAGGAAGCAGAGAAAAGGGTCCTTCGTGGAAGTAAAAGGCTCATTACTGTCACTAAGGATTTACGCGACCTCTTCGGAACTGATACAAGATTAGGCGGAAAACAGGTGTCCAGAGCTACATTGTCGCAGATGTTTGCGGAACAAAAGAGAGCGGCAGCGGCTTCTGCTAATGAATATGGAGTCAATCCTTTTGAGGAAGAGTCAAGAAGGACGGCACGCACCAACGCCAAGGAGCAGCGTGACATACTCAACGAGCGCATCAACCTGCTCAAGGACATGAACTCGAAATACAACGACCTGATAAAGACCGAGAGCAAGGAGAGCGCACTGTCAAAGACGAGGGGCTATTTCAAGGATGCGGCACGCTATGTTGGGTGGAATGCCAACGACATACTACCCGATGACGCTTCCGTGGCAAAGCGCATACGCGAGCTTGGCAAGACCGCTAAGGACATCGCCAAGAAAGGCGGCTATATGCGCATCGCAGCCGACATTGAATGGAACATCTCGAAAGAAGAGTACGACAAGATGAAGGACGACATCTCACGCAACATTGACGATGCCTTCAGCAGTCTCAGCCTGTACAGGAAGCTAAAGGGGACAGGGCTGGGTGACTTATCCATAAAAGGCATGTTTGGTGACGTTGCCAAGTCTTTCAATGACATACGCACAAGCATTGACGATGAGTTCAACAAGTACATAACGAGGGACTACGAAGAGAAATACGGCAAGGACTTTGCGAAGTGGGGAGATAAAATCATTCGGCAGCACAACGCTGACTTGGAGAACACCGCCAACGTCCTGAAGGCACGCTTCGCAGGAAGCGACATATACAAGGAATACCTTAGTCAGACGCAGAAACTTGACAAGCAGATATACGACCAGTCAGTAAGCGACTTTGAGGAGCTGACAAAAGCGTATAAGACCCGTCTTGACGACCAGTTGCAGCTTGACCTGTGGTACGCTGAGGAAAGACGGAAGATACAGGAGAATACGAACCTCGCCAATGACAAGGACTTGCAGCGTGAGTACGAGGACAACCTCACCAAGCAATACAATCAGAAGACGGACGAGAACACATGGAAGCAATTTCAAAACTCGGATTACTACATACGCATATTCGAGAATTTGGAAGGCACATCCACCCGTATGCTCAACTCCATGTCGGAAAAGCTCGCCTCACTGCGTGAGAGCCTGAAGAACCTGTCGCCTGAGCAACTGAAGCAAATCATAGACGCACAGGAGAAGGTAGATGCGCTGGCGAACACGAGAAATCCGTTCAAAGCCCTTGGCAAAGGATTGGGAGACTATATCAAGAACCTTAAAAAGCGTAAGGAACTTGAAAAAGAGATAGTAAAGGGGACGAAAAGACAGGATGAACTGAACAAAGAGCTGCAACTGCAAAACAGACAGACTGACGCTGCAAGGAAAGTCTATGAGAGCATCGTCCTTCAAGAGGGGCCTATCAGCACCAACGCACAGCTTGCAAAGAGAGACTGGGAGTTACAGAAGAACAAACTTGCCACCCTAAAGCAGCAAAAGAAAGCCACGGATGAACAGATAAAGAGCCAGACGCAAGGACTTAACGACATAATAAAGCTGAATGAGCAGACCAAGGCGGCACTTGGCAAGGTAGGCTCATATTTCGGTGACGCTGCCGACATAATAAAAAGTACCTTTGACGCACTGAACGACTGGGGCATAGCCGTTGAAATGCCACCAGAGTTGCAAGAGATTGTAGGCGGCTTCGAGAAGATAGACTCATCCATAAGTCAAATCGTGTCAGGCAAGGTCATAAGCGGTACGATAAACCTCATCGGGGGCATTGGAAAGACGCTTGGGGGCATATTCGGATGGGGAACCAAAGATGCAAAGCTGGAGAAGAAAATACAAAAAATGACCCAGCAGGTCGAAGACCTGCAAAAGGCTTATGACCGCTTAAAAGAGTCTATGGATAACGCATGGAACTCCGACAAGCTCTTGGAATATTCGCATGCGGCACAGGACAATCTAAAGGCGCAGATAGCCAATTACGAGGCTATGATACGTGCTGAAGAGAGTAAGAAAAAGACGGACAAGGACAAAATAAAACAATGGCAGGACAGTATAGACGAAACTAAGAAATCCCTCGATGAACTGAAAGAGTCACAGACAGAGGCTTTTGGCGGATTCGGGACGGAGGAAAACTTCAAGTCGGCTGCGGAGGCATTCTCCGAGGCTTGGGTCAATGCGTTCAACGAGGGCAGTGATGCGTTAGAGGCGTTGGAGGACAAATTCAACGACTACTTCGACAACCTTCTCGTCAAGCAGATAACCCAACGAGCCGCTGAGAGTTACATAAAGCCTATATTAGATGCTTTTGACAGTGCCGTGGCAGAAGGCTCGGAGGGCGGCCATAATGGCACTGACGTTACCGAGGATGAGCTTGACCGTCTAAAAGCCCTTAAAGACAAGAACTTGGCGGCCTACAATGAGTACCTGGAAAATATGATGAAGATACTCGGTGTGTCACCCACCGGCAGCACTGAGTCGAATCTCTCAAAACTCCAACAGGGCATCCAGTCCGTATCCGAGCAGACGGCACAGGCATTGGAGAGCATACTCAACTCCATGCGCTTCTTCCTCGCCACGCAACAAGGTGACGTTGCGGTGATAAAGAATATGCTCACAGCACGCTTCGCCACGTCAGGTGGCACGGGACAGGATGGCAACCCGATGCTCGTGGAACTTCGCTCGCAGACGGGCTATCTCAGGCGCATTGCCGACAACTGGGACAGGGTAATGAAGGCTGGCCACCCGAGTGGCGGCTATGGTCTGAAAGTGATAATGTGACGGGATGGCACGGTTATTATCCGTTGAGTTCCCTTACAGGTCTTCAGTTGTGGGGGAACTCAATCTTAGCTTGTATTGCTTGTAGTCGGCCTCCTTCCTACCATTGTTGCTGTTAAGATTCAATAGTATTCGATATACGCAAAATTGTCTTTGCCCACCGTTGTGATGGTATTGCAGACACCAGATAGGTTCAGCTCAAGCA